>WLWD01005365.1_pt1 | contig 20326 bp, 49 predicted proteins | sample 6712731 | NCBI WGS metagenome assembly WLWD01 (sample SAMN12718690, study PRJNA576275) | sponge metagenome | isolation source: marine sponge | host: Mycale hentscheli | place: New Zealand: South Island, Marlborough, Capsize Point | collected 2014-11-01
TTCTTCGTATACATGCAAGTACTTTAACTTCTATCCTTATCATCTTATATCATTTCCTGCAAATACAGAACAAGAAATGCAAGATAAAATCGATGAGTTAATAGATAATCGAGTACAATACGAATACAAGCGTAAACTGTCTAATGCAGGCGCAGCAGCGTATTACGCAAGTAAGTCTACTCATGATAATTATACAGGCGATTAAAATAAATTATTAACTATTAAAATTAAATACTATGCAATTTATACTAAACTTAGAAAATGGTAAGCAGATAGATATGTCTAGCTATATCATGAAGCAAATGATGGGTGAGATGACTCGCGAACAAGTACAAGAAAAAATTAACCAATTTAAAAATAAGAATTAATTATGGTAACAAAATCTTATACACTATTAAAAATAAGTTGGCGAATGTTTGACAAGCATTACAATGAGCTAACTCAAGAACAGAAAGATAAAGTAATAGAAAGATATTATGACTACTACTAAAACTCTTTATATAGATATGGACGGCGTACTCGTCGACTTGCAATCTAACTTAGACAAGCAAGGTTGGCATCAGAATGTCTTCAAAGATCCACCTCCAATGAAAGGTGCTGTTGAAGCGTTCAATGAATTATGCTTCGATGAAGACTACGACGTCTATATTCTATCGACTGCTCCATGGAATATTCCAAATTCTTGGACACATAAACGCTTATGGGTTGTCAAATACTTAGGTGGTAAAGCTCATAAACGCTTGATTCTTTGCAATCACAAGAATTTATTACGCGGTGATATACTCATTGATGACAGAACTGCAAACGGTGCAGGTGAGTTTCAAGGCGAATTAATACAATTCGGTACAGAGAAATATCCTGATTGGGAACAAACACTTAAATACTTATTAAAATGAAAAGAATAATACGAAATACACTATTTACTATAATGGTCGGAGCATGCTTTTATCAACTCGGTAAAATAGCTCAATACAAAGAAATAAGAGAAAGAGCTAACGTTTCTAATCAGTTCGGTGAAGGTTACTTTACTGCTATTGATGTAGAAGAAATCATAGAAGGTTATGAAGACTAAGAAAAAACGTAAATTTTCACACCATAAACTCTTACAAGTGCAGATTAAAATGCTCGAACAAGAGCACTATGATCGCTTAAACGCTGAAATACCACAATGGCAACAAGCGTTTTACAAATAAAATATAATTATCTTTGGATAATATAAATGTAACAATTAAATAAATAACTATGCAATCAATTAAATTCTACAAAAAAGACGGTCATAACTTCATAAAAATTGGCACTCAAGAATACAAAGGCTACACTGTCGGCAACTTGCCAGCTAAATTTGCTTTCATCTACAACGAAGATGAAGACAAAGAAGGTATATCAGAGTGGTTCAACTACAAAGGTCTAACTTACGTTCCAAAATCAGATAATCCATGGGCGTAACTAATATGAAAGAGCTATGCAATTACTCTTTACAACAGAAAAAATTACGTGCTGCGGAGCATAGACGCAAGCACGCCCACAACGGTGTGTGCAGTGGACTTACTCAATCCGAGTATAATCGCATGACAGTGCGACAGAAATCTACTTTTTCAAAAGCTAGAAAGTTCACCCACAATCGTATGTGGCAAGAAACACACAAGAAATTTGACACTAAACAATTAAATATTATAAAGAAATGTATATAACTATATTAGACTACAATAGCGGTACTGTTGCTCGTATCGAAGTATTAGAAGGTATGAGCACAGAAGGTTACGAAGAAGTAATCATAGACAGAGGATTTAAACTAAATAATATCGAGTGGATGGCCCACTCTGATGAAGAAATTTATGAATATTAAAATAATACTATGACAGAATACGGTAGACAATTATTAGAAAAAGAAAACAACTTCGTAAAAAACATGCTCGTTGAGTATGGAATCAGAGAAGTAACAACAGCTAGACAAGCTAAAAATGGTACTCGCGAGTTTGAGTTTCCTGTACCTTCGTTCAGTAAACAAAGACTAAATTACTATACTAAACATAGTAATCCTAAGTGCGAAGTAAAAGACTTACCAAGACTACGCATCGCTTCATTCAAATCAGGCTATGTACGTAAGCAAAACGGTGCGGACAGAGCATATCAACTAAATCCTACATACGAGCAGAATTACAGATGCGTATGGCAAAGAAACAATGGTGATCTATACATATCAGCAGGCGTAAATCGCGCACGTGCGCTTATACATTCACCAATCGTAAGACTAAACTATATACTAAAATTTTATCTTAAAAACTATGCGAACAATTAAACTAACTCCAGAAGAATTATACGACTATTTAAGTAACGTAGAGCATTCTTATTCTAGTGTACATGAATTTTTATGTGAAGCAATTAAATTAAGAAATCAAGATTTAGTTGACAAAACAATTAAACTAACAGAAAGCGACTGCACTTTCGTACATTATGTACTACGTATGTATGCTACTCAGACGCCTGGGTTAGATCAAGAAGACAAAGATGAAATACGTGAAGTTGCAGCTAAATTTAAATAATATGAGTGAAAAAATAAAAAACCCTTGGGATTTAGCTTGGTCTAAATGGTGGGTACAACAGAATTACAAAAAGTATGAAGTCGATGACATGACACTAAGTGAAATATATGAATTATTAGAACAAGATTAATATGAGTAAAATGAAAGAAATAGATTCGATTGCACAAGGTGTAGCGGATCACTGCTGGGAAATACTATATGACAGTGTTGCTTGGCAAATAGCAGATATGCCTGTAAACGGCGATGATTATAATGATTTACATGCTGATGTAATGGATCGAGCAATCGAATACCTTTACAAACAAAATACAATCACTAATGGATAATATATATGTAACAAATAAAAATAATAAACTATGTATTGTAGATGCGGAAAAAAAGTACACCCTGTACGTTTAGAATTAGGCTATAAAACGTGTGTTGATCACTCAACCACCCAAACATACTCGTATGTCCCTATTATCGAGCACAAAACAGGTAATACAATACAAATTGTCAGTCAAGAAGTAAGTGCATCAGTGCACAGAGCTTGGCGACGTAAGTAACTACTGTGGAGGGATTAGTATGGCGATGGTATTTGACATTGTTAAGCTAACGAAGATCCTCTAAGGTAGTAAATAACTACATGATTAAAGGTGACTAAGTACAGTGAGAAGTCTAACGACGAGGTACAGCGTGACGTCGGCTCGATGATTGTAGTAAATAGCTAGACGAGTAGCTTAATTAGGTATGATTAAAGGCGACAATGGTTCGGCTCTATGACTACACATATGTGAATTGCTAGCGGGAACTAGGTCAGGTGATCTAAAATAGTGTAGAGCTAAAAAAGGTCAGGCTACCGACGGGTATGAGGTTCGAATCCTCACTAGTTACAAAGGGGGTGATATGGTTTTGACGTAGTAGAAAGCCTATATGGAACTATTACGGAAGACAGTTCGAGTCTGTCCACCTCCACTAATTTTAAAATATAACTATGAAATACCTTTATCAACAACTAGATGAGTTGTTAAACACTATTAAGTATGCAGACGCTTCGGGCAATGAAGATCGAGATTACTTAGAAAACGATTACTTTGAAGACGTTTTAGAAGCATGTAAAGAAATTGTAGAACTAACAAAATAATAAACTATGCCAAATATGAGTTATTGCCGCTTCGAAAACACGGCAAAAGACATGAGAGACTGCATATATGCTATCGAAGAGCGTGATGTGTATGAGTTCAGTAGCTACGAGCTATCTGGATTTAAAGACGTGCTAGAATATGCGCGAGACATTGTAAATATGGAAGATGATATTGAAAAAATAATAGAGTATTATGACAATTAAAGAATTTTTAGACGACAAAAACAACATGCTTGATCGAGGCATTGTAGCTACTCCTGGAGACAGGGATCGATTAGAGTTGTTTGCAAGAGCGAACAACGGAAGCAACGACTTTTTATTAATGCAAATGGCTATTAACTTTGGTTACAAATTAGCTTTAGAAGATGTAGAGGAGGATTTGTTATGAGTGAATACAACGGATGGAGCAACTACGCTACGTGGCGTGTAAACACAGAAATACTCGGAGATATTGAATTTAATGAGCATATTTCTGCAGATTATTTAAAAGAAATAGTAGAAGACTGTGTATTTAGCAATTACGAGATGAAGAACGGATCCCACTTAGTTGAGGATTATGCTAGATCTTTTATAAGTAATGTAAACTACTATGAAATAGCTCAGCATATCAACGAAGAAATAGACATACAAACAAATTACGATAACTAAAAGATAATATAATAAAATAAAAATTATGAGTAGATTAACAGTTTATGAAAGACTAAAACCAGAGATCAAAGAGTCTTTGAATTCAAAAGAAAATGAAAAGTATAAAGGTAGTATAGACAGAATAATAACAGCATTTAGCTCTACAACTTTCTATAGTGACTTAAAAATTAGCGACATTAGCTCGCTATATACATTCACTCATTTAGAATTCTACAAAGTCTCTGCTTGGGATTTTAAATACGGCGATAACATTTTAATATCTAAAGACTATGAATAAAGATATAAAAGATAGAGCACATAATAAAGCGTTTAGCAAAATGTTAACACTTGAGCGTGACATTAGCAGGTTAAAGCTAGATATTAGATCTGGTGGCGATGGACGTTTAGGTGTTGATTTGCTAAAAACATGCTTGTCATCAACAGAAAAAGAATTACAAACCTGGCAGTATATTGCCAAATTAATAGAAACAAATGAGTAAAATAATTACAGACGAACTAATCGAGAAAAAACTAAAAGAAAAAGGCTTATCAATGTATGATCAAGTTGAAAACTCTCTTGCTAAACTACAAGATCACTACAACTTTAAACTAACAGACTCTTACAATAGAGAACCAGATTATTCTATATACACAGAAACCACAGCTGATGGCTATGAGGTGTTTATTGCTACAAGTGGTGACGGTAGAAACATATGTATTAATGAAGATGTGTATTACTATGATAGTGACTTAGGCGATGCCTTATATAACGCTATGTTTGATGGCTACAATGAGCTTATATATGTAGATGATCTACAATCTTATTATGTGCAAGACGCAATTGAAATGGCTTGGGAGTCGTTTATTGCAGATATGATAGATGAAGTTGAAAATGAATTAATAGAACAAGGATATAAGCATGAAAACGAAACAGAAGTTGCCTAAATGGTTTACAGGTATGCTATACACTGATGGCGACACAGTAGCAAACCCTTTTACAGGTGAAGAAATTGAACTTACTAATGTAGAGCTTAGCCTTTATGACTTTATAATGGGTTGTAACATGGTTTTTGCTAAAGCACCCAACAGAGTTAACGATGATATGATTAGAGACTTTGACCTAGCTTTGACTTGGTTTAGAGTTAATAACCCACAAGCCTATATGGTATTACTAGATTAAATGACAGAAAAAGAAATAGAAAAACTAGCAGAATTAATTACAGATAAATTAATAGCTAAACAAAAAGAGTATGATGAACAATTTCACGTTGACTTACAAGAGACAATGATGAAAGACGGAGGGTACATACGTCAACTATCTTCAGAAGAATTAATACTTTCTGAGATCGGTAGACTTATGACCCTATTGTCATCATACGAAGAAAAAGAGCAGTACGAAAAAGCTGCTATTATTAAAAATAAAATAGATAAATTACAAAATAAACTAGAAAATTTATGATAAAACCAATGCTCGCATACAAAGTAGGCAAAAAAGATGTCGACTGGTCCGGGAAAGTATTTATACAACCAAAGCTTGATGGTGTTCGTTGTATATTTACTAAAGACGGTGCGTTTTCACGTGCTGGTAAACAATTTAAAAATGTTGCTCATCTTGAATATGATCTAAAAGATTTTTTCAAGCAGTATCCACATATGATACTTGACGGTGAGCTGTATAATCACGATCTAAAGCATGATTTTGAAAAGATCATATCTTTGGTCAGAAAACAAAAACCAACTGAAGACGATTGCCGAGACGCGCAACATTTGGTACAATACCACGTGTATGACTGGATTCCTTCAGATGATTTTGTAACTAAAAACATTAACTATGAACATCGATATGATTGGCTAAGAAATAAATTACCAATCGCTAGATCTATGACACTCATTGCTAACACATCAGTTGATACCATTGAAGAAGCTAAAATGCTTCATGATGTACACTTAGCTCAAGGCTACGAAGGCTCTATGCTACGCACAAATGGTTTTTATGAGCAAAAACGATCTTACAACTTACAAAAGTTTAAAGACTTCAGCGATACTGAAGCTACTATTGTAGGTTATGAGGCGGGCAAAGGTAAACGTACAGGCACGTTAGGCAAGTTTTATATGCAAGATGACGAAGGAAACCAGTTTGGTTGCCCACCAGGCAAAGGTTATTCCTACAAGGATTTGGCATTTATGCTTGAAAATATACACGACTATATTGGCCAGCGTGCTACCTTTACTTATTTTCAACGAACACAAGCAGGTTCTTACAGACACCCACTATTTAAAGCGCTTAGAAATTATGAATAGAGATAAACATATATGGGAAGGCTGGACAGTAGGAGATTTTATTGATGAGATAGAACCTATATTCAATATGAAGCTAAAGGTTATACAACACCCTTGGTTTTCTGAGTCAGCATTAAAAAAGTGGGTTGCATCAGAACAACCTTATTACAAAAAGCATATACCAGAAGTATATAATTACTTTTTACAAAAATCAGGATTATGAATAAACTAATATGGAAATTATATCACGAGAATATGATATCAGACGAAGTTGTAGGAATATTATTAGATAAACTATACGAATGAACATATTTTACCTGCACAGAAACCCATACAAAGCTGCAACATACTTTTATGACAAACATAAAGTTAAGATGATCTTAGAATCAGCGCAAATGCTTTGTACAGCTCATCACGTATACGGTAATGGTGACAATGTACCTTATAAAAAAGCTCATTTAAACCACCCGTCTACGATCTGGGCTAGATCAAGTAAGTCAAATTACTATTGGCTATATGAGCATATGTTAGGCATCGGCAAAGTATATACTAAACGATACGGTAAGTATCATCTTAGTATTGAAAAATGCAGAGATGCTTTAGCATTTGCTCCTGTAGGTATGCCTGATATTGGTTTTACAGAACCACCACAGTGTATGCCAGATGAATATAAAGTTGATGGCGATAGCGTATCAGCTTATTGGAATTATTATGAACAAGACAAATTTAAAGTAGCAAATAAAAATGAGCAAAAAATTATACGACCATCTTATAAAGACGAATTACAATGGACTTAGAGATAAAATTAAACAGCAATCTAAAACTAGAAAACCTAAAAAAACAAATTCATAATAATGAATTTTTAAAAAACCGCATAATTATATGTACCTTAAAACCTCAAGGGACTGTGACAACAGCCCCTAATAATAAATAAGTAATAGGCTAATGTCACAAGACAGAAACATAAAATGGTTAATAGATAGGCATGTTGTATACAGGAGAGATCCCGTTAATGATCTGCCAACTATAGAAACCGAGCATTATAAATACTATGAAGATGGTACGCACGAATGTTATCACTTGTTTAATAGCAAGGCTAAGATTACTACGTACAAATCTTTAAAGTGGCATTTTTATGTTTTGTATTTTCTTAATCAAGATAAAGGTTTGTTACCTACACATGTTTATGAATTTATAGCTGATAAAGAAAACGGTTTTGTTACTTTCTTTATTAGTGATAAGAGGCTACAGTCAATGATAGATGACGTGTTTGAGAACGGCGGTAATCCACCAAAGAACAAAAAACGTAAAGTTATATTTAAAGACTTTAGCGGATTATCACCTGAGCAGAAAATGAGTATTGTAGGTACATTAATCGGTAGATCTAAGCGTGTAAATGATGAAGCAATTTATCAATGCATGCTTGATCTAAACGATTTTGGTAAGAAAATAACAATAAGTCGAATAGCAGTACTACTAAACTGTTCAGCTAGAACAATACATAGAAATATGCACGAAGATCTTAAAAAAGAAAAAGATTATTTAAATCAACAATTATGAGCAAAGAATTTAACGAATGGATGGCGAGTATAGGTAATATATACTACGCTAATAACAAGCTAATGTCACAAGCATACGATAAAATAGAAGAATATGAAAAAGTATAATGTACAGAATTATATAAGATACAAAGAAGATGTAAAAACTTCTATATGCAATCTTGAAGGTAAGTTCTATGACGAATATACAAGAGATGAGCTAATAATAAAGTTTATGCCACTTGTTGAAAATTTAGCACGTAAGTTTTCTACAACGCAACAAGCATCTGGTGTTTTAAGTATAAATGATCTTATACAGATAGGTTCTGAAGCTTTAATAAAAGCTGTAGATAAATTAGACTGGGAAAGACTAATTGACTCAGAAGACATCGAAAAAACGTTAAAGTCGTTCTTTGCAAAACGAATAAAAGGACACATTAGACGACGCGTAGACATGGCTAGAGGCGGTATACGTATACCAGAACATAAACTAAATGAAATACGTAAAAATCCTAAAGACAAAAAAATGGTTGCTATGTTTTTCAACAGCGTATTTCTAAGTATCGATGCGCAAGTAACTAACGACGATGAAGAAAATATGATGTATCAAATAGCAGATAAATCAGAGCCTTACAATATACAGATATTAAATGTTTACTTAAAAGGTTTAATGAAAAAACATTTAACGCCTATTGAATACGAAGTGTTAAGATTATCTTACGGTTTAGACTGTGAAAAGCACTCAGCTAACTATATAGCGGGTAAATTAGCTATAAGAGGAACGTCCGCTCACGTGCGTGTTTCAGAGCTAAAAAAGCAAGCTGTACAAAAATTAATAGACAACGTTGACCACTCGCAAGTGCTTGACTTTGTGTAAGTTAAGTATGTAAAACAATAAAATTATGTGTAATTATATTAATATACCAAAACAATAAACCATATGACCATAAACGAAAAACTGGCTACTGTCCAGACAAAGTTTAAATCGAAAAAAAGTAGGTTTAACTCATTCGGCAAATATTACTTCAGATCAGCCGAAGACATTCTCGAAGCAACAAAACCCTTTCTATTAGAGTTAGGAGTATCAGTAACAATTGATGAGCAACTAGTTGAAGCTCACGGTCTACCTATTATCGCATCTACTGCAACAATAAGTGACGGTAAAGATTCAATAAGTGCTTCAGCTCTTGTAGGGGTTGATCTAAACCAAAAAGGTATGCAAGTACCTCAACAGTTTGGATCTGCGTCGAGCTATGGAAAGAAGTATGCGTTAGGTAATTTATTCCTAATAGACGACACGCAAGACTCAGATGCGTCAAACAACCACGGCAAAGCGCCAAAAGCTAAAACTAAAAGTACCATAACCTCAAAAAAAGATCCAGCATATGAAAAAGCGGTTCAATATATAGCAGCAGGTGGTAAAATAGAAGCTATTAAAGCAAAATACAATCTTTCTACAGAAGTAGAAGGTATGTTAAATACTCTATAATGAAAGAAGTATTAAAAAAGTTAGAAAATGATGAACATTATTATGGTGAATTTGGAAAACAATACCTTAGTAATTCTGATATTTCTACATTACTTACAAACCCTTTAGCTTTAGGAAAGCAGCAAGCACCACGCCCTGCTTTCTTAGTTGGTGGTTATTTCCACACGGCTATACTAGAACCTGATAAACTTAAAAAGTATAAGATTATCGATGCTAGTACTAGAAATACTAAAGCATATAAGGAGATGTCTGGTGGTGAACTATGTCTACTACAACACGAAGTTGATCAAATCGATCTAATGACTGATAAAGTCTTAGCTAATGATGTATGCAAAGATTTGATACGTGGTATAAATGTAGACTATGAAAAACCAGGTATTACAGAGCTTGAAGGTTTAAACTGGAAAGGTAAAGCTGATATTGTTAATCACGATGAAAACCTTATTATTGATCTAAAGACTACTGCAGATCTTAATAAATTTCGTTGGTCAGCTTCTAAGTACAACTACGACAGTCAAGCTTATATTTACAGCAAGTTATTTGGCTATGAATTTGTTTTTATAGTTATTGACAAAACCACTCATCAAATAGGCATATTCGACTGCTCGCCTGAGTTTTATGAGCGTGGACAAGACAAAGTACAAAGAGCAGCAGAACAGTATAAATTATTTTATCAATCAGAGGATTTTGATCCTCAACAATTTTTTATTAATCAAACATTATAACAATGGCAAGAAGAAAAACCACAACACCAAGAACCAAAGTATGCAGTGTAACAGGATTAGAAACTAACGTAGATAATTTCTACGCTAATCAAAACCATGTTAAAGCCGTAGACAACTTAAGGCGGAATAGCGGCGCGACTAAAGAACAGTTGCAAAGAATGTTTAATCAGATAAATCAATACGTATAATGGCAAGTATTATTAAAGCAAGTATTAATCTAAATAACATTGATAAGTCAAAAATTATCGATGGCAAAAAAGGTAAATACTTACCTATAACAATAACGCTTAACGATGAACCAGATCAGTTTGGAAATCAAGGGCCTATTGTTGTAGCTCAATCAAAAGAAGAACGTGAGGCTAAAACAGCTAAAACTTATTTAGGTAACGTTCAAGTAGTGTGGACTAACGGTGATAACGTAGCCGCAGCTCCAAGACAAGACCAAACTCAGCAGGCAGCGCCAGTTGCTCAACCAGCTGATGATTTACCATTTTAATTAAATTAAATGCAGACAACAGAGATCAATGGATTTTTGATTGACGAGTTCAATCAACATAAGCTAGAAGAGGGTAAAAAGCAGGGCGTATGCCCTCTTTGCTCTACTGATAGAAAACCCAAGAATAAAAAGGCAAAATGTGCGTCTTATGATTGGGAACGGGGTCTCGGTACTTGTCATAACTGTAATTCAACTTTTCAATTGCACACGTATAAACGTAAAGGCGAGACTGTTAAGGTTTATGAAAAACCCAAAAAAGAGGTTATCAAACCGCCTGACAGCAAAGTTGTTGAATGGTTTAAATCAAGAGGTATATCTCAGTCAACTCTTGCCGATTTAAAAGTCGGCGAGGGTTCTGAATATATGCCACAAACCGGTAAACCCGAGAACACAATAAAGTTCAATTATTTTATGGGTGGTGATTTAATTAATATTAAATACCGCGATGGAAGAAAGAACTTTAAATTATATAAAGGTGCTGAAAAAGTATTTTATAATATTGATAGTATTATTGGCTATGAGTATTGTGTTATAGTTGAAGGTGAAATGGACGTGCTAGCTTTACACGAGGCTGGTATTACAAATGCTATATCAGTTCCAAACGGAGCTACGTTAAATACAAACAACTTAGAATACTTAGATAACTGTATAGATTATTTTGAAGATAAAGAAAAAATAATACTAGCAGTTGATACAGATGAAGCAGGTCAAGCATTACAGGCAGAGCTCGTAAGACGTTTAGGATCTGAAGTTTGTTACTTAGCATCGTTTGATGATTGTAAAGACGCTAATGAATACTTAATTAAATATGGAACAGAAAAACTGGTACAGCGTATTACCGGAGCGAGACCGGTACCGCTCGAAAATGTCACGACATTTAGGGACATTGAAGACGAAGTCACAGACTTTGTTCGTAACGGGTTTAAACCTGGATATCAAATTGGCCTTCAAAATTTTGACGACATCTTTTCGACTTATACTGGTCAGTTTATTACTGTCACTGGTATTCCGAGTAGCGGCAAATCAGATTTTGTCGACCAGATGGTTGTTGGGTATAACCAAAACTATGGCTGGAAAACGGCGTTTGCTAGTCCGGAAAATGTGCCAACTTACCTTCACGCACACAAGTTAATGCGTAAGACCTGGCAAGGCATGCCAACTCAAGCAGATATTGGTGGAGACAAATGGAATCAAATAGCAGATCATTGTAATAGTAATTACTTTCACATTGATATGGAGCGTTATACTTTAGAATCAGTACTTAAGAAAGGTGCTGAGCTAGTTAAACGTAAAGGTATTAAATGCCTAGTTATTGATCCGTTTAATAAAGTTAGAGACGTTGATTGTAAAACAGAAGACGTTAACCGATATACAATGGAGTATCTAACTAAGATCGAAACATTTGCTAAAAAGTTTGATGTGCTTGTATTTGTAGTAGCTCACCCAACTAAAATGTATAAAGACAAAGATGGTAAAATAGAAGAACCAACTATGTATAACATTAAAGGTGGCGGTGAATGGTACGATGCTAGTTATCACGGTATATTAGTTCATAGAGATTATGAAGCTAAAACGGTTAAAGCTAAGGTACTTAAGGTTAAGTTTCAAAACTTAGGGCAAAACGGTGAAGAAGCTCATTTTAAATGGGAACCTAAGTCTGGTTGTTTTGTACCTCATGAACCTATTAATATTGGCGCTGAAAAAATGCCCTGGGAATAATGGCTAAAAAAGGTAAAGTAAATATGGGTAGTTATATGCCTGATGAGCTGGAGTTTAAAGCTTATCACTGGTGTGTAAATAACAACATATATATCGCTCCTAAAGCATTAACTGAGGCTAGATGGTCTATTGTTATAACTAACAATAATAAAACCAACGAAGATCCTAACAGCTATACTAAAGCTAATATATGGATTAAGATTTATGAATACTATAAATATTATTATAAAAAATATGAGAAACAGCTTTGACAACGCAAATGAAGCTTATGAAGCATTATTAGATGAAGTCGTTATAAACGGTTTAGATTTTGATAATACTAAAGCTTTGTTTAACTGTGGGTTTTATATTAGAGATCCTCAGAATAATCATATAACAAACGAGCAGCGCAACTGGAGTTTAGAATATGCTGAAGCCGAATGGCAGTGGTATTTATCTGGCGATCCAAGTATTGAAAAGCTTGGTGAGTTGTATGGTAAAATACCACCGATATGGAAACGTATGGCTGATGAGCATGGTAATGTTAATTCAAACTACGGTTATCAGTGGAAACGTAAAGCTCAAATAGATTACGTATGCGCTAAACTTAAAACAAATAAAAAGACTAGACACGCGGCAATATCTATCTACGACGGCAAAGAATATGATAAATACAAGACCGATACGCCATGTACATACGCGGTACAGTTTACAATTGTAGATGATCAGCTGTGTATGTCTGTCTATATGCGTTCTAATGACATCTGGTACGGTTTCTGCAACGATCAGTATCAGTTTTCATCATTACAAAAAATGATTGCAGACAGGCTAAATTTAGAAATAGGTTGGTATTACCACCACGCCCATAATATGCACTTATATAACGATAAATTATGAAAAAAACAATTATAACACTTTTACTTATTTTTTCTTTAAGTATTCAAGCTCAACAGCAATTTGAAGGATCCTGGGTAAGCGATACTTCAAGTCACACTACAGTTATTATAGCTAGTGATTATACTATTTTAAAAGTTTTTAACTTTAGTTTTGAAGAAGACTCTTACATAGAAGAAGAAATAATAAAACAAAACAACAAAAAGTTTACAACAAGATTATATAATGAAGAAAATGGATATGAAGTATTCATTAAGTACTATTTTATTAAAGATAGTCTTTATTGTAAATTTTCAGGAGACTATAATGGTGTTGTTAAAATGGATAAAAAATAATGTATTATTTATATCACATACCAGGTAAAAAGATCGGTGTTACACGTGATCTTAATAGTCGGGTTACGCAGCAACAAGGTTATGCTGCAGACGAATACGAAGTTCTACTTACTAGCGATGATATAAGTTTTATATCAGATAAGGAAATAGAACTTCAACAGTCTTATGGCTACAGGAAAGATAGAACATTATATAAAAATTTATTTAAATCAAATATGAATATAAACCCAACAGAGCAAACAAGTACTTTTCCAGTTCCAGTAAGTAAACTAAAAGGTCATTTAATGGATAACTTAGGTTTAAGCTGGACAACACCACAAGGTTATGAATTTAAAATTACTAAAGAAAATATACCTTGGATAGAGCAAAATGCTAAAACCTCGATGTATAATGACAATCGAAGCTACATTTACAACAAGGCTTTTTATGAAGCCTTTTTTAATCCAAAGCATAATCAAGTAAAGCTTAAGTACGATACTAGTGTGAATAAAGTTCCAAACAGATTTGATCTTATAAGATCTTGGGCTAATGAACGAGGTATATATGACAAAGGAAATTCTCATACTCAATATGTAAAGCTTATGGAAGAAGCTGGTGAGTTAGCAGCAGCATTGCTTAATAATGATAAACCAGAAATTGTAGATGCAATTGGCGATATTGTTGTTGTATTGACAAACCTAGCAAAACTAGAAGGTTTTGATATAGAAAACTGTGTTGATTCAGCGTACAATGAAATAGCTAATAGAACTGGTGTAATGCACAATGGAACATTTGTTAAAACAGGATTAAAACAAACACTATGAAGATAAACACTAAAGACGAAATAGTACTATCAGTGCTTAAAAAAATGGATCAACGTAGCATTATTGGTCAGCAGAAATACGGCGCCACAATGATGCAAGAAATCGAAGGTCAAGAAAAAGATCTAAATCGTTTCTTAGTTGACGTTCAAGAAGAATTAATGGATGCGCTACTTTATATTGAAGCTGCTAAACGTTGTTTATCAGACGAGATTGAAGAGGCTATGATAAGCCGAATTAACGTTGTTGGTCAGAATGGTAATGATGGTTTACACTATCACGATATTGAAGTAAATGAACAAGAGACCTTATAAAAAAAGAAGACGTAAAAAAGGTCCAGTGCAGTCGAAGAAGGTGTCATACGATGGCATCAACTTCGCCTCTGGCCTTGAGCGTTATATGTATATGGCTTTGAAAAAAGCAAAGATTAAAGCTAAATACGAAGGAGAGACTTTTGTTTTGCTAGCCGGTTTTCATTTTGATAACGAGGTATATGAAAGACAAGCTAATGGCAAGGGTGATTACAAGAATAGAGGCTGCAAGCGCATACTACCTATTAAGTACACACCTGATTTTATTGGTGAGGATTTTATAATAGAAACAAAAGGTAGAGCTAATGAATCATTTCCAATGCGTTGGAAGTTATTTAAAAGATTAGTTATGAATCAATTTCCTAATGTAACATTATACAAACCACAAAATCAAAAAGAATGCGACGAGACAATAAGCATAATCCTTTCGAAGCGAAAAGGATAGCTAGACAGAAGTATGCCGAGCGTCAAATTGATAAGTTTGTCAAGTGGAGCTGGGAAATTAGAGGTAAAGTTAAATATAAAGAACTAGTAGAATTACAAGAACAATATGGAATCAAATGTTATTAACTATGTATTAGAAAAATATCCTAAAACATTTAAAAACAAAAACATAATAGTAGAAGATAACACAACCTGCTACTTTGTGTCAACAAATAAAGACGAATCACCATTAATACTAAGTAAGAATATATGAAAGAAAAACAAAAAAAGGTTTGGAGTTTATCAATAGGTACATATCCTGGTGTATTGCTAGGCGCTAGAACATATAACGAAGACAACCAGACAACACATGTATTATATTTACCATTTATAGATATAGCATTAGAAGTTTATAAATAATGGATCAAGATACAGAAACACAGTTACACACAATAGATGTGTTTATAAGATCTATTTTAAATGATATGGATAAAGTATCAATGTCAACTAAAAAAGCTGATACAATGGCTTATATTGATGCCTGGAAACATGAATTACTAACAATAAAACAAATAATGGATTTATAATGGGATTATTCGACGAAAGAATAGCATATAAGCCTTTTGAATACCCTGAGTATTATACAGAAGGCTGGTTAAAACAAGCTCAAGCATTTTGGTTGCATACCGAAATATCAATGCAGAGCGATATTAAAGATTGGAAAGAAAAATTAGATGAAAAAGAAAAACACCTCGTTGGGAACATACTTCTTGGCTTCGCGCAGACCGAATGTGCCGTTTCAGATTACTGGACCCAGAAAGTCGTATCGTGGTTTCCTAAACACGAAATCAGGCAGATGGCTATGATGTTTGGCTCGCAAGAGACAGTACATGCGGTTGCATATAGTTATTTAAATGAAACATTAAAACTAGAAGATTATGAAGCATTCTTACACGAACCAGCCACGTCTGAAAGATTTGATAATTTGGTTGCTTGTAACGGTAGCAATCCAGTGGATATTGGTAGAAGCTTGGCTATATTTTCAGCCTTCGCTGAAGGAGTTAGCTTGTATAGTGCTTTTGCAGTGCTTTATAGTTTTCAGCTTCGCAATTTACTTAAAGGTATCGGGCAACAAATGAAATGGTCTGTTCGCGATGAAAGTTTACACAGCAAAATGGGTTGCAAACTTTTCCGCGATATGTGCAGCGAAAACAATCAATTATTGAATTTATGTCGAGAAGATATAATAAAAGCTGCAGAAACCATGATAAAGCTTGAAACTAAATATATAAACAAGATGTTTGAAATGGGTGATATCGAAGGTATAAGATCTAATGATTTAAAACATTTTATAAAAAAGAGAGCAAATGAAAAACTGGTTGAACTTGGTTACGTTGACTTGGGGAACTATTTCCCGTATGACAAAAATGCAGCGTCTAATCTTGATTGGTTCTATCATCTTACCGGCGGGGTCACTCATACTGATTTTTTCGCGATTCGGCCGACGGATTACTCGAAAGCTGGCGAAGGGGAAGACTTCGAAGACATTTGGTAGAATAATAACAGAGGAAGAAATATACGAACAATTATATGAAAAGTCAAAAGAGTAGTAGAGTAGATCTACTAGAAAAAAAGATACAAGCCTTAATTGGTGTTGTACAACAATTGCTAGATGAAAATGCTTATTTAAAAGATCTAGCGGTAGGAACATTAGAAACAATTAAATGCATGCCAGATTATGATGAAGCAATCGAAAAGCTTAAAGAGCAAATTGCTAAGGACTCTAGTGAGACAAAAGAGACTGAGTCCTTGGAAAAGACTAGCAACTAGATCAGGTTACATGGGCAGTGGTTTTTTAATCGCTGCTCAATGGACTATAGATCCTAAGCTATATATAATAGGATTTATAATGGTTATGGTACAAACAGCTTCAAGAAAGCAATGGAATCTTGTAGCTTTAAATATGAACGGATTAATAGCATGGATTAAACACTTAACAATTATATAAATGTGGAATGAAAACTGGAAAAAAGGTGAAGATTACCCTGCGTGGGGTAATAACGACGTATACAAGAAGACTATATCCGGGGGATATCTACTCGACGGAGAGTCACCTAGAGAAGCATACATTAGGGTCTCTAAAACGGTTGCTCGTAGATTATATAAGCCGGAGATGGCGGAAACTTTCTTCGAATACATTTGGAATGGGTGGCTTTGCCTCGCTAGCCCAGTATTATCTAATACAGGTACTGATCGCGGCTTGCCTATTAGCTGCTTCGGTATTGATGTGGCTGATTCTATACAAGACATAGGAGGTAAAAACTTAGAGATGATGCTACTCGCTAAGCACGGCGGTGGAGTTGGTATCGGAGTTAATATGATTAGACCCGCTGGCGCTAAAATTACAGGAAATGGAACATCAGACGGAGTTGTACCCTTCTGCAAAGTATACGACTCAACGATTCTTGCAACTAATCAAGGATCTGTCAGACGAGGAGCTGCTTCAGTTAACATTAACATTGAGCACAACGATTTTGAAGAGTGGCTTGAAATACGAGAACCAAAAGGAGATGTTAACAGACAGTCGCTTAACTTACATCAATGCGCAGTTGTTGGTGACAAGTTTATGCGTAAGCTTGAACAAGGAGATGCGCAAGCTAGAAATAGATGGAGTAAACTACTTAGAAAGCGAAAAGCAACTGGAGAACCGTATATACTATTTAAAGGAAACACTAACAAAGCAAATCCAAAAGCGTATAAGCAAAATGGATTAAAAGTACATATGACAAACATATGTTCAGAAATTACATTACACACCGATGAAAACCACAGCTTTGTTTGCTGTTTATCATCATTAAATTTAGCAAAATATGAAGAATGGAAGGGTACTAACCTTATATATGACGCCACGTTCTTTCTTGACGGAGTTATGGAAGAATTTATTCAGAGAGCCAAAGGATTACGCGGCTTCGAAAACTCTGTTCGATCTGCACAGAAAGGGAGAGCATTGGGCCTGGGAGTCCTCGGATGGCATACATATCTCCAAGAGAAAAGCATTCCTTTCGAAGGTTTACTTGCTCAGTTTGAAACTAGGAAGATTTTTTCGCAACTCAAAATTGAAAGCGAAAGGGCTAGTAGAGATCTTGCTGAAATTTATGGCGAGCCTTTGTGGTGTGTTGGTACTGGCATGCGTAATACTCACTTGCGTGCTATTGCTCCCACTGTTAGTAATTCAAAGCTTTCAGGGAATATCTCGCCTGGAATAGAGCCTTGGGCTGCTAATGTATTTACAGAGCAATCAGCTAAAGGTACTTTTATACGTAAAAATCCTACGTTACTAAAACTATTAAGAAAACTTAAAATAAACACAAATGAAACTTGGGATAAAATACTCGCAGATGGTGGTAGCGTTCAAGGTTTACCTGAGCTTGATGGGGTTGTTATTGGCACACACGAAATCCCTGCGAAAGAAGTATTTAAGACGTTTAAGGAGATTAATCAATTAGAGTTAGTTAATCAAGCTGGTATACGCCAGCAATACATAGATCAAGCAGTAAGTTTAAATCTAGCTTTTCCTAGTGTAGCAACACCTAAATGGATTAATCAGGTCCACATGCAAGCTTGGAAAAATGGTATTAAAACTTTATATTATACAAGGACAGAGTCAGTGCTTCGTGGAGATATAGCACAACAAGCAATGAGTGAAGATTGTTTGGCTTGTGATGGATAATTAAAAAAGGGGTTCACGTAATGTGGACCCCTTTCTTGGTTACAGGAACTTTTGGGTATGGTACGCCCAGTTTATTTTTGTTCCTTTTGTTTCTTTTTATTCCAATCTTTTTTTCCTACTTTTTAGTTGGAACAAATTTTTCTTTTTTTGGAGCTATACCTGTAGGTCCAGTTTTTTTACGATACTCTTTTTTCAATTTTTGTTGAGCTGGATCTTGAACTTGATTTAAAGGTGATTCCTTTGTTAAATACTGCATGCAGTGTTTTGATGTAAATGGTTTCATTATTTTTCTTTTTTAAACATTAATTTATATAGTAACGAGTTCCATTTACCTTTTAAATATTCGTTAAATGCAACTAATTTGTTTCCGATTTTTATTAAAAACTTGCCCATATTAATAATCGTCTCTTGCTTTCTGTTCTTCAGTCATTCTATTCTCCATTTCAACCTGTTTACGCTTCATTTCAGTGTAACCAGGTATGTTGGCTTCATTGTACTTTTGAGTATAAGTTCTATTCATTGCCAGCATTTCAGGAGTATATTTTCCTTTGTATTGAGCATAATCACCAGTTCCTTCATACATTTCTTGACCAGGAAATGGTAGTTTTCTTTCTTTTCCTTTGTAATTAGATTTAACTATACCTAGATCAACAGCTTCTTGTTCTAGCGGTGATCCGTAGTTAGCACAGCTTTTCTTTTCTAGTGGTGTACCGTAGCTCGTTGGACTACAGTGTTTTGACATAAATGTTCCCATGTTTATTTTTATTTTTTAGATTTATTTTTTTGACAAAAGTTTCTAGCAGCTTCTACACTACCAAATCCCCATTTTTTTAAAGCCATTGCTTTTTTAGTTGGTTCTCCTTTAGCATCTTTCATTGCACCTGCCATACCAGCAAATCTACAAGCAAATGATACTCTTCTTTTACTAACACCTTTAGTTAGTCTTTTTCCTAGCGACTTACCAGTTTCAGATTTATACTCTGAACGCATTTTTCTATTTTGCTTTTCGTAAGCCTCTTCTTTAATGTTAAATGGTGTATTCATTTTGTTGTTTTATTCCAGCGAGCGTTATAACCTCTAAAGTCTACATGTGTAAATGTATCGTATCGGCCAACACCACCTTGTTTTAATTTTCCGTTAACCATTTCGTGCTCGACTAAATCCGCAACATCTGATGGCTTTAAATTTTTTACTTGTATATCAGCAGCTAAACCCTTTATATGTTGACTAGATGTCACGCCACCAACTTTAGCGTTGTGCTCAGGGCATCTATACGCGTTAGTTAATTTTATAGGTTTGTCTATAGTATCTCTA
>WLWD01000839.1_pt1 | contig 20322 bp, 15 predicted proteins | sample 6712731 | NCBI WGS metagenome assembly WLWD01 (sample SAMN12718690, study PRJNA576275) | sponge metagenome | isolation source: marine sponge | host: Mycale hentscheli | place: New Zealand: South Island, Marlborough, Capsize Point | collected 2014-11-01
AACTCGAGTCAATAGCGGTGTTCCAGACCCTTTATGTCATATTTCATCACTTTTTCCATCACTATACACTAAAATGTATATCAATTGATTGATTACGTTATAATCATTTAAAACACACCACACCAATATTGTAGGTGTGGCAAATGTGGTAACTTGATTGGCCTCCACATTTTATAATTGCTTCCTTACACCAGAATACTCACTTTGCATATCCTGTCATCTGACACTAGAATGTTCCTAGCTGCCAGGTCTCTGTGGACAAAGCCCTTGTTAGATAGGTACACCATGCCTGAGGCTACTTGGCGGCAGTAACTGAGTAATTCATAGCCATCTATCTCAGGACTCACTCCTCCATCATCAGTCCTCATGGAGAGTAAGTAATTCCTTGACTCTTCTTTGCTCAATAATTCTCAATCTATAAAAACCTGAACAAGCAGAACTGCAATTTTACTGGTTCTATATCCTTGACAACTCCGTACATGGTAACCACATTGGGATGCCTAAACTGGGCCATTATTGTGGCTTCCTGCAGAAATTTTAATTTTTCTGTTTCACTAGAGCTTTTATTTAATCTTTATAGCCACACTTAGTTTTGTCATGCTTTCCCACACTCCATTATAGGCATCACTAAACTGACCAGAGTCAACATGGTCATTAAATCTGGAATTAGACATTATATTTGGAGTTCATGTGCAGGAGTGAGAGATTGGCTTACACTATGTTATGTCTTGATATGATATTTACCACCATTGAGTTGAACTGCTGATATAGTTCTGTGACATTGTTAGATGGAACTCTGTAGGAATCTTCAGACTATTACAATGAAAATTAATGCAATGCAGTTTTAATTATGCTTTGGAGTATTTAAAAGGTAAATGTAACTTAAAAATATAGTTTTTGTCAACCCTTTTTGTTGGAGAAGTGAATGCTTTATACACGTTGTTAATAATTTTTGTATCAAGTCATTCTTATTTTTATTCATAACAGTGTGTGTGTGTGTGTGCGTGTCCTGCAAGTTGACTTACCTGGTTGGGTAAAAGGTCAACATGCAGTTTTTCCCAACCTGTGCTTGTGCAGTTGGTTTAATGTAACATAAAGTGTGTCAGCTTGTTCTTTGTTCTTTTTTCTCTGCTAAGCTGGGTCCTTGACCAGTTGCTCGAGCTTAATACATAATAATTTAATACCAAAGATTGAATCGGGCCGGGTGTACCTGAAGGGCTTGCAGCTAATACTACAGACAATGGGGTAGCAATCATATGAAAGATAATTCCTGATGTCTGTGGCAGTGATTCCCCCCCCCCCCCCCTACAAACCCTAAGCTGATTATTAGTCAAATCATCTAAAAAAGACATCCAATTTATTTATTTTTATTAACATCGTTGTTCAACAAATCCTGAATCTGTTAGCAAAACTTGCTATAATCTAAGAGCATATATTATAGTGACCTTACCTCTGAATTGTTCTGTAATGTTGATGTGTTTTCACTATGGTATTCAACCTGGCCAGCTCGTTATAATATTTGATGTAACCATAGGAATAACATCAGCCATATCAGCAATCTATATGAAATTAGGTAAAGTGGCCTCAGATAGATGACAGTCTAGTTGTACATCTGATCATCAGCTACAAACTACAGGAAACACCTGGAAGTTATTAACCCTCAGCATGCATGCACAAGAGGGTTTAGTTAAGTCCGTCTGTCTGTCTATTTGTCAGTCTGTCTGTCTGTCTGTCTGTCACACTCTCATTTTGGAGGTTACTGACAATTAATCCTTGATTTAGGTATGAACTTATTAAAGTCCTTTTATTGTGCTACACCAGCTTTATTGGGTAAAAACAGCCAATAAATTATTCTTTTGGTCAGAGATGATTTAGTAATTTCTAGTTAGTGTATAGTAGTGCTGAGGGCTCGCACATTTGGTGCTTCATTTATTGTTTTATGAATTGAATGTATTGAACATCAGGTGAGTGGCATTTTATGACAATTCATATAAGTTATCATACATCACTTGATGAGCTAAGTAATTGAAGGTGGTTTATTTGTAATGATTCATAAATTCTCACATATATAACTGGTAGTAGTTTGCGATACTCTTTCTATTTAAAAAAAAAAGTAAAGTTATAGTGAGGTATTGAAAGTCACACTTAATTACATATTATAAGTTTTTGTTCTGCTATTAATGCGTAAAACTGAGTAATATAAAAAGTAAGTGGGTGGCATATGAGTAATGCGAAATAGTTTTCATCCTGGCTTGCACACCATTGTGTTAATAGTAAGTATGATTGCATTGAATATGCTGAGTGCATAGTGGTAAAGAGGCTAGGTAAGTTGGGATTAGCTCGTGGACAAACAAAGAAGAAAGTTTAACTTTGGGTGAACTGATCCTGCTGCTCTATATTCTTGTGGGGCCAGACCCTTTACCAAACACAAAACGAGAAAAGGGTCTGGTCAGTGAGAGAGGGCGGGGGGGGGGTGCGCCGTACCAGACCCACGAATTCCCAGGGAAATTGCGGTGTTAATCATAGCACCTGATTACCACAAAAATGAGAAGCATTACGCTTATTGCTCGAGCTGCTCTCACAGTTCACTGTTTAACTGGCTCCGTTAGCAGAGATGGCTTATCTATCTTGGAGAATGAAGCAGAAAAGAAGTTGGGAGTGACCTTGGATGAAGTATTGAAGATCCATAGAGACAGTTACTTGTGTATGCTTTGTGATATGATATTTTTGAAGATGTCAGAACTTCGTCAGAAGATAGCAGAATTGGAATCTTTCCCTCTCTTTGCCTGACCAAAATATCATATCACAAAGCATACACAAGTAACTGTCTCTATGGATCTCCAATACTTCATCCAAAGTTACTCCCCAACTTCTTTTCAGCTTCATTTTCGAAGATAGAAAATTCAATTCTTCTGAAAGAACCATACAAGTCACTTCTGCATAAACAACTAACTATATAAAATGGAGCCAGTTAAACAGTGAACTGTGAGAGCAGAGCAATAAGCATAACACTTCTAATTCACGTTTTGTGGTAATCCGGTGCTATGATTGACACTGCATTTTCCAGGAATTCGTTGGTCAGGTACAGCGCACCCCCCTCACTTGACCAGACATTTTTCCCGCTTTGCTTTTGGTAAAGGGTCTGGACCCATGAGACTAGCTGCTCCAAGGGATGGAATAAAGTTTGTGACTGTGATTGAGTCATCATTTTGTTTTGCTATTGTATGCAGGGTAAACACATCTCTTTGGTTATCATTAGTAGTGCCACTATAGCAAAACTCAACAGCTGTCACAGTTCCTCTACAATTAAATGTATTTTCATCTACATCATAGATTAGTATTAAGTCCATTACAGATGTTTAGACTCTGATGAGTCTTCTTCAGTGTTTGTGGACTTATATATACCATGCAAACTATATTATAAACTACACTATACTACTAACTTAAAATCAACATTTTAAAATATTTTATTTATATACTACTACTACTACTACATATACTACTAACTTTTTCAATATCCCTGAATGCATGTGTATTTTCTCGTAAAATCGTAATTATCTTAACTACTTTTTATTTGTTGTTTAAAAAAAATAATTATCCTAAATAACATGCATCATGAAACTGAGACTGAATGGGAACTGAGAATCAATAAGCTACTAATTGCAATGTTTCAATGTTACTAATCTACAGGAAATATGAAAATGAAACAAAGTGATAAATTGTGTATCATTTGTTACGTGAAATGTTATGCCACACAGTCGGTTTGTTAGTTTTTATTGCTTATTTTTGGTACATTCTCTGCAGGTCTTCATACATGTCATCTCCATGTGATAAATCAGCTCCGAGTTTGAATGTTGCAGGAGTTTCTGACTTGTTCTCCTTTTGAAGGAGTTTGGAGTTGGAAACAGACAGTTTAGTGGAGAGTTCATTGAAATCAGGACGTTGATGTGCTTCAGGATGCCTAATGAATACAAGGATTAACATGCTGATAGATTGGCCACTCAAACAGTTTTGGATAAATTGTAGCTATTATTCTTAAAAACTAATATTGAATATTACCTGAGACAGCATGTAATTTAAAAACTATCTGATAAATGTTTAATAAATATGTCTCATGGCAAGTTTTACTGCACAAAATATAGCTGCTGTTTGTTTGATATTGAGAGTGTTTACTGAAACTTTACATATCAAGCTTTAATTTCAACATTAACTATATAATATTATGATCCAGTAACTAAGATTGCTTTATTTTGCCATATTGTCCTTCTGATTCATTATTATTACATACTATCATTCAAGTACATAACAGCAATGTTAATTTTAAGGTAATGATGTTTACAGCTTGTGAATGTAATGAAATTTAATACATACCAGCATGCAATCATGATATTGTAAATGGCATGAGGACATCCAGGAGGAGGAGCAAGTCGATACCCAGAGTTCAGCAGTTTAATAACCTTGTTGACAGAGAGACAAATAGACACATTATCTTTGCACCAGTTCAGAACAGCAACAAAAATCAAGTATCCCTTTCCACACTCAAGATATGGCTAATTCTATGTCAATGTAGTAGCTGTATTTTAGCTTAAAACATGATGTATTTAAATATATAGTTTTCAGTTAATAATTAAGATGCATTGAATTGTGAAAGAAAATACATAAAATATACCATGTGGCAATTGTGGGGACTTCAGTGCCGGCTTGGAATTAATAAACAGTGACTATTTTAATGCTAGCTACTGATGATCTTTAGCTATTGTTGTTACAACAAAGTTAACTAGACAAAGCTGTACCGGGAGGGAATGGCTCTAATTCCAATGATTAAATTTAAATGAAACAAGGGCTAACTGATTACTATTGTATTGGTAGCCTCCAGCATGGCCACTGAAATAGCACAGATATTGCGAAATTCATAGGGAATAATATTAAGCTGAAGGTCGCATACGTCATAATTTCACATAGTAACCTTTTCAAAGTCAAATTGCATCCATAATTCATATTATTTTAAAAATAATATTAAACTAAGAAAAAGCTTTAGACTCACTTGAGAATTTTGCATGTTTTCAAATGGCTTGTGTCCGATACTCCAAATCTCATACATGACAGCACCAAAACTCCACACATCACTGGCTGTAGAATACTTCTTGTAGAATAGAGCCTTTTACAAGAATACAACAGATGCTAATAAGTGATAATTCTCATGTTGTGTGTTCTGTCTTGCATGTAACACCTGGTGCTTAAATTTATTGAATAACTAGCAAATAAAATAATATCTTTGAATTCAATTTGGTTTTTGCAAAAACGTTTAGAAAAATTTAAGCCACTTGGCAAGCAAAATTATTTGAGACTCTCTAGCATATGAAAAGAATAATATATGCATATACATATTACAACCACATGAACAATATACATATTTGGATTGAGAAGTAAGTTTCAGTGCTCAGTTAGATTTGTACCTAACATTGTCAATGGAATTTTAAGTATTCACACTTTATGTTATTCTAATAGAGGCACACGTGCTATGCTACATTTTTGAGAGCCTTGAGTAAATTTCATGTATGGAGTGAGCAATTAGTGAACATATAACATAATGATGTTTTGTACTGAAATGTATATTATTCATTTGCAACTAGGCTGCACCTTCATCACTGAGCCACAATGCGCAACAGCAGTATCGATTTCAGTGAATCATTTGGTACCAAATTCAATGTCAATGGAATATACAAAATGAACGTTTTCCTTCATTCAGCGAGCGAGCGAAGCGAGCGAAGCTGACTATCAGTCGTGTTCAATTGAGATTTCAGATATATATATATATATATGTAGGTATGTATGCGTACGTCAAAAAATTTCGCCCGCGCTTCTAATTACGTAAGTTAGGTAAAGCGTTTACAGTTCCGGTATTTTTCAATTAACGAGCACGGAGAATCAACTTTGTTTCAACCAAAAAGTTTATAGCTACTCTCTTCTTGGCGAAAGACTGAATGGCAAATTGTCAAGCTGCGCTTCTTTGCCACTGCGTTCGAAGTTTATTCAGGTAATTCTGTTATTGTTAACTCTTCATGCCTAATCATTGCTATTATTTAGCGATTTCCTTCACAAATCATCTTTACCTATACTCATATATTTACTCGCTCGCCATGCATTTGCGCTATTCGAGCGCACCACTAGTTACTTGTGAAATGATATCCAACAAATGTGACCCGCTATGAGAAAACCGACCACTTCTAAAATTAATTCAAAATTGCGTGCGGGTCCTGAAAGTCAAAAAGTCCGATTTTTTTCAATTCTTTTTTCATTTTCTTAAAAAGTCCAAGAGAATTTTATGTCCATCTTTATTTAGTCAGCCAAAAAGACAAAAACAAAAAAAAAAGAAAAAGAAGATAAAGAAGAAATAAAAGAGAGATGTTCCTTATAATAATAGAAAATTTCTCAATTTTCAACTCATAACCAATAGCTAAGTGTCTAATTAAATTGTATGTATATAGATAATGGCACTTTAGTCCTTGTGCTGTAATTGAGCAGATGATGAAGATTTGAGATAGATTATAGCTAAGAATTTTTTTAACTTACGGAGCAAAAACAACATTTTTATAGTACTGTAAGCTGCATTCTATTAGGATATACTAAACTCAGGCAAAGCTGTAAACTGGACGTATCTTGAATTTAATTTACCACATAAAGTACACTGGGAATCAAGAATTTCGACTGTGTTGTAGTGTTGACAATAATGCATTTATGAAGCTGAAATACCCAAACTACTTCCAAAATGCCAACCTATTTGTGGTGAATATATTTCCTTCAACTTTCTTGGAGGTGAATAAGTTTTATGTCAATGACAGCACTGCATTCAGTCCGTACCTATCTCTTCTCATTTGGTATTGCTCTTGATAAATTATGCATGTTACAAACAAAAGTTTAAAATATATAAACTGAAACTGAATGAGGACTGACTGTCAATGAGTAACTAATGAGTAATGTTCAGAAGGTAAATCAATAGGAAATATGAATAAAAAGCAAGTGACAATTATATTTTTGAGAGTTTTTACTGCTCATTTATGGTACATTTTATGCAGGTTTACATATATACCATCTCCATGTGATAAATCAGCTCCGAGTTTGAATGTTGCAGTAATTTCTGTCTTGTCCTCCTTCTGAAGGAGTTTGGAGTTGGAAACAGACAGTTTAGTGGAGAGTTCATTGAAAACAGGTCGTTGATGTGCTTCAGGATGCCTAATTAATGTCAAAAGTAAATACACTTAAACAAATTTTGGTTGAATTGCATGTTATTAAATCACTTCATGACCAATTTTATGAATATAACTAATTTGAATATCACCTGAAAAAATATTTTGTTCTTGCCATTTATTTATAATTTGATATATTATTTGTCTGTTTTAGCTATGTCCATTTTATATACCTATCAGTCACATATTTCCATTCATGTGCTAATCAATCTTTCTTTCTATCCTGTGCCCTCTAACCACCCTTTTGTTCATCTGTTTGTTTGTTTTTATCTGTCTGTCTGTAGTCCGTCGATTTTCCCGCCCACACTCCTGCCTGTCTGTCTGTCTATCTGTCTGTCTGTAGTCCGTCAAACTTCCCGCCCGCACTCCGGCCTGTCTGTCTGTCTATCTGTCTGTCTGTAGTCTGTCGATCTTCCCGCCCGCACTCCTGCCTGTCTGTCTTAATTTTAGTAATGTTATGCTCAAATCAACTTGTGATATAATAAAAGTGTAATACTTACCAGCACGCCATCATGATATTATATATGGCATGAGGACATCCAGGAGGAGGAGAAAGTCGATACCCAGAGCTGATCATTTTAATAACCTGTTCACAAGAAACAGTAGATAAACTTGATAAGCTGAGATTAGTAACAAATGACAAGTCATTCAGATTTCTACTCCTATTTAGATTTGGTGCACCTCTATGTCAATGTATACCACAGCTTAACACTAATATATTCAAGAACCGGTCCGTTAAAGAAATTAAGTTGCAATGAAATCATGAAGAGAGAGTATAAAAATAAAGTAAATATATTAGTTTGGACACCTTACAAGAAATCATAAGAGTGCCAACCTTATTTAATGTAGACTGGCAACTTCTATTGTTACCTATTGAAAGTAGTCTGGCCACACTGGACTGCTCTCAAATTTTTGTTATTAAAAAAAACAAAAAAACGATTGAGTAAAACATCATAGCCAAATCCTCTAACATTGAATTATAAGCTATTAACAATTATTTTCAAAACAGGACTTAAAAAAATACAACTAACTTGGGAGTTTTGCATGTGTTCAAATGGCTTGTGTCCAATACTCCAAATCTCATACATGACAGCACCAAAACTCCATACATCACTGGCTGTAGAATACTTCTTGTAGAATAGAGCCTATTACAAGAATATGATACATGCTAACGTGGGACAACATTTTCACAAATTCAGTGCCTGTCTTGAATACATGCCCAGTTACAAGACAGTCACAAATTATTACTTGGGCTATATGTTTTTTGCTACTTGAAAAGAAACAATTACCTTAAAAAATTCGAAAAATTTTATTGGAGAGTAATTATACTAAGATGTAATAAAATAAGTATATGACTCTATTACATTCACCTCAGGAGCTGTCCACTTGACAGGAATCTTCCCTCCATGAGAAACATAGTAATTCTCATCAGATAAATCACGTGACATACCAAAGTCTGCTATCTATACAATAGAGATAATGATACATAATTTTTACTGTATAGCTGTCTCCATTAAATGTTAAGAAGGTCTTGAGTGACAAAGTAAACTGTAATAATTTGAGCAGCTTGCTCTTTAAGGGTGCTGGCACACTCTTTGAGCCAAATAGGCCACGGTTGCTAGGGCATGTTACACTTGCTTCGGTTGCTAGGGCATGTTAAACTTGCTTCTGCTTCCCCCCCCTTCCCCCGGCAAAGTTTGAACCATAGCCGTTCATCCATTCCTGAGCAGTACACGAGAGAAGATAGAGCACAAGGATTTTTTATTGTAAGTTGACTCCGCCCAGTCCGAACTATACGTGTGTAGTTGTGAGTGAGGCACAGCTGCATTTTACGGGCACTAATTTGTTAACGGACTATTCAGCTGGAGTGCACTACTAAAGGCACCCAGGCGTTGCTTGTGCCGGCACCCAGGTGTTGCTTGTGCCGGCACCCAGGTGTTGCTTGTGCCAGCACCCTTAAGAGGTATTTCCATTCATAAATGATTTTACAATAAATTTATCGCCTATGTACATATCATGTAGAAAACTCACTTTGCACATCCTGTCATCTGACACTAGAATGTTCCTAGCTGCCAGGTCTCTGTGGACAAAGCCCTTGTTAGATAGGTACACCATGCCTGAGGCTACTTGGCGGCAGTAACTGAGTAATTCATGGCCATCTATCTCAGGACTCACTCCTCCATCATCAGTCCTCATGGAGAGTAAGTAGTCTCTCAAATCTCCTTTCTTTAGCATTTCAAGAACTAATAAAATCTAGAGGTACAGACATGTGACACGGCTTTCTTGACTACTATACTCTAAACTCACTGGCTCGCCATCTTTGATCACACCATACATAGTCACTACATTGTGGTGTCTGAACTGAGCCATAATAGCTGCTTCCTGCAGAAACTTCACTTTGTCATCTTCACTGGATCCTTCTTTCAGAGTCTTCACTGCCACATCCAGGTTGTCATGTCTGCGTTCCCATACTCCCTTGAAGACATCACCAAACTGACCAGAACCAAGATGATCTCCCAAACTAGAGTCACAGAGTTACTAATAGTAATCAAGTGTAATTCTCAATTTACTCAAACTTACACTACATTATGTCTTGTGACATTATCTGTTATCATTGTCTCCAGTTGCTCATAGAGACCCACCACATTATTAGCAGGGACTGTGTAAATGTCATCATACTAAACCATAAAGAAATATAATAAAGAATAAATATATTGAAACTAAATATTGCCAGCTTTAAAGCAATAAGGTGACAGATTGCCACATTTAGAGCAGTAATGTTTATAATTTCTATTAGATTATAGAATATTATAAACCTTGTGTAAAATACTAAAATTGTTAATTTCTGGCTGGAGTAAAATAATTATGCCATGATAAATTTTCTACAGTGAAATGTGAAAGGAATGATGTATTCAAATGGTAATGTGCTATCTAAAAATCAGCAACAGTAACTGTTTGTTCTAGGGATAAAAATGCAATTGGGAAAAATCTAACATTGATAAAGAAATGCTATCAGAACCCAAACAGTATGTGGGACACTTAATTTGTGAGATTTAGGTAGCAATACAGTATGTTTGTTTTTTTGGTTGAAAGGTACTGAGAACTGCAATTGTTTTTGTTTCACTAATTTGTTTAAAAATGAAATAATGGAACAATGTATATCCAATTAAGGCAAACAAGTCTTATGTTTAGTTGCTTTTGTGTGTGTTTACAATAGAGTGTATGCAGTTTGTAGTTGCAATATGGAGTGTATTTAGAATTGAGTGTTTTGTTACGTTTGTAAGTATGTATAGTCAATGAAACACTTCTTTTTAACAGTATAATGTTAGTAGTTTCTATTACAAGTAAGTTCTTATGGCTTTAAATAATCCTAAACACTGAAAGAACTTATAATCGATTTAGTCAGATCAATGCAGTTGTCATCACATTGAAAATAGCAGATCACATCATAAACAAGCTGTGTGACCCATGAAAACTTCCGTGTGAAAAACACCTCAAGATTAATTATAGATCAAGGTGTAGTTTTCTTAGACAGCAAGGATGCTATACTGCCTTTCATGTTAAGAGTCATTAGCTTTCAATTGCATTCAGTTTATATTGAAACTTGTTTGCTTGCTATAAAGGTTATTATCAGGTTCTTATTTGGCTTCCAAATCATTTGAAGAATTTAACATGTTCTTTCTTGTGTTGGTTTAAGTGGGCTTCAGTTCATACTGAAAATTGCGTACATCACTTATACATCCCAAGCAGTATACTGATATGGACGATACAAAATTATGATTTAAGATTTCTTGCTATATTAAAACAACTGGCACTAAACTAATCATAGCAGTAAAATATTGCTATGAGTGAAATCATTTCATTGCATTTTATATTATAATCTTCAAGTGAGCCAAAGAATATTGAACTCTATCACTTTTAAGTTTAACTACAAATGATGTACTTTAGCACAAATGGTGAGTGAGCCTGTACACAAGTAATTATAACCAGATAAAACCTTTCTACAGTTCAAAACAACAACAACAACGGCAACAAATCATTCAATCTATTTCTAAAAGTAAAACTTACTTCTTTACCTCATTTCCCAAGTACTGGTATCTTCTGTAGTCTCAAATATATGTCATTCTGACTATTTGAATTACCAGTAGCATTTGACAACAAGCACTCACAGGTACTAAAATGGCTGAGGTTTTTGAAACTACGTCTTGTAATGGGTTTCAATACAATAGTACTCACTCACCACAATATCTTGTGACTTGAAAAAACAAGAAGTTCTAAAGAATTATTGCACAATTTTGAGCCTAACCGTAATTTTGTAAGAGCAAAGTGCATCCCATGACATTCAGGGATAAATTAATTGGCGAGTGAGTGAGACACTTACAGGGGTAACACAATTGAAAATTGGGCCATTTTTGTACTTTGACCCTCGCATTTTTTTGTTAGTTCGGTGGTCGGCCCCGTCCCAAACTTCACTAAACAGAATCCTCTGTTTATTGATCAGTACCCGTATCACCCTAGAAATTGAATTGTTTACCGTTTTGAATTCTTTTATGGGTGCAGTTAAAATGTGAAAACGTACGGGACTTCCATTTCTATTCGAGTTAGTGGCGGTGATAAGTCAATGCGCTCTTTGGCATGGTTATAAGCTGTACGCAACAGTATTTACTTGAAAATGCATTGTCCACTAGACTAACCGCGAAGGTAAGTCTTGTGTAGGTGCATGTCCAGTTGTGTCAAAGCATTGTGCTTTACAGCCACTATTTAGCTAAAGAATATCACAAAGAAAACGTTTAAATAGCGTGTATTGTTTTGTTGTTGTTTTTTCCTTCAATTCAAACAATTGCAGCGAGTTGTTACTATGGCACTGAAATCCCTTTACCGCGTATGCGTAATTTAAAAACTCGACCTTATTTTCAGTAGCTTCAGTGTTAGAAGTCAAAATCATTCATATAAAAATAGTATAGTCTTTAGGCTCGCTCGCCATTTGTGCTCAAGCACATCACTAGTTATTATTATTTGCTTGGATGATACGGGATTGCTAACGCGAAAGAATCTGTTTTGTGAAGAGGTATGGGAAGGGGTAGACCATGAAGTAATACAAAAATGTGAGGGTGAAACTATAAAATGACATAAATACGGCCACAAATAATATAAACAAAATTCCCAATTTTCATTAACGTGCCCCTATTAATGTCTTGCTTGTTTTTCTCACTCACCAATAAAACTCATACTGTCTGACTTACTTCTGAATAGTTTTGCTGTGATGACAGTTTAAGTGCAACATCTTCGTACTACACAACAGTGACAAAATTACTATAACTATGTATTAGTATTACATCATAAAGTTTAATATTATTTAAGGGAAAGTGGGTATAGAGCAACATCAGTTGTTTTAGAGACATGACAGCTAGAATCAAGCGCCTGGCTATGGAATAAAATAATAAACATTTTCCTTCATTTAATATCTTTTCATATTGTACAAACTAAGTGGCTTCATGTTGTACTTTATAGTGTGAATACAACTATTTTAGTCATAAATAGCTAATGATAGAAGAAATACTTTTTTCAAATAAATGATGCTGAAGCATAAGATCAATTAATTGTATACTATGCTGGACAGTTTGTGATATCTCACCTCTAGTGGAATGATTTTGTTGTCATCTATTTCAACTGACGAGTAGTAATTCTGCAGGAATTGATAAACAACATGCTAATGTTGCAATTGACTGGATTGGTAAATACACTCATTAATATTGTGACCAAAACTTCAGGGATGTAAAATCACAAAGTGATTTAAATTACTCCTAATTTATTATCTATGATTATTTAATTGTGATTCACTAATAAATTTGTTCAAGGTTAGGGTATAGCGTTAGCTCATGAATATTAATGAGTTCTTTTTCCCCTCTATAACTACGTTTTAAATTATTTCTTGACTAAAACAAGCATTAGAAAGAAAAGAATGCATTAAGAGCTTGCCCAAAATCCCACGTGACTGTACATAACTGAAATAAATAAATTGCTAAAAACCAGGAAGGAAAATAAAAAAAATTAAGAACAAATCTAATTTACAAAGGAATTTTTGTCTTGAATAAAGAAAATGAGTGAATGTGCAAGTTAATAAAAAGAAATTTAACCAATTGAGAAAAAAATGAAAATAATTTCTAGACATTTAAGTTAAAATAATGATGAAAGTAAGTTGTCATAGTATTGTCAAATTCATCATGAAGAAAAACTGGAATAAGCTAAAACCATTAAATACAATAATATTTTCTCCTGAATGCCAAACTTGCTCTGCTTTGGCATACTACTAGCTTAGCTATAAGGATGAACAGTTAAAATCCTGACTCAGCACATCAATAAGTGGGGTACGTTCTGAAGACTACAAATACTGAATTACTGGAGAATGAGGAAAACAATGATGAACATAAAGTTATTGCTACTATACTTTTACAAGAAATAATGTAGCTAAAAATATGGCTCATTCTAAAAATGGGGGGAGGGGGAAGCTTATACGACACTAGTCGTAATCTGCTCCTGCTGCTACTCGAAGTTGATGAAGTCATCTATCCTCTATCCACCATAAGACCACCGTAAGTCTGTTAGTTTGATCAAAACGAAAGAATTGGTCTGGCAATTGCCAGAGCAGCAGGAACCAGCACGGCGCCTACATAGTATAAGCTGGCACTACAGTAACACTCCTGCAGGAAGGATGTGTTCAGGAAAGGAAGCCACACATGATAAACAAGTGCACAATTCCATTACAGTTGTCTTCTAGCAAGGAGGTAACAGGTCAAATATAGTATGGCATGAAGTTGCTCAAGAATTATTAATTTGACAAACTGCAGCAGTACAAGTGGTAAAGTGAGACTGGGTTGACCTCTAGTTTTTTTCTGGGCAGTGTTTGAAGTGCATGCTCACAATCACTCTATAAACATCCGCTAGAGTGAATGGAAAGTATATAAGATGAGAAAACAATTTGACACCAGTATGGGGACAAAATGGTGATGGAAAGTGAGCATAGTCATCTTGAGAAAGCTATGAGAGTTTTTTGGTGCCAAATGATGACTATGTCAGCCTTCATTCAAACTGAGTGGGCATAGGGAATTGGTAGAAGAAGAATCTGAGTGAGTCCATGTTGAACATAGGTAGAGAAGAAAAGAGGTTTTTTGAGACATTGATCTCCATGTACAAAGAATCTACAAGAATGTCTTATGGGAAAGAAATGTCAAGAAACTGGAAAATTTTAATTCAAAACATTTACTTCTAAACTTTCATTCCCAAGATATCATTCAAGAGGAATACGAGAGCAACTAAACTGAACTGTACATTTATCATTTATGGTATTACACAACCTGTGACTGGTACCATTTTATATTCTTTCACTTCCATTTCATCACACTGCTGAGAAAATCATAGCAACACCTGCAAGGTGGGCGGTTAAAACCACTACATGTGTAACAGACCATGTATAATGATATTCATGACATTCAGTTGAGTGGGTGACACGGATACCTAACTTATTTTATTGATAAATTTGTTGCTCACACATCTACAGCTATCAAATTACAAGTACTATTTTTAGTTCTAAAGTACATGGTACTAAATTACTTCCATCACAATAATTAAGCAAGCAACAGCCACGCTCTGCTTGAAGATAATTAGTCATGAGCTGATGCAACTTAAGCTGTTCTACTATAAGTAATTTTAATTTGATACAATGAAGCAACCAAGCAATGCGTATTTAATTACACTATGCCCTATTGGGTAAGCATGTGTTTCCCTTAAAGGTCAGAATATAATCTGTCTGGGTCAAATAAGGTAAGCAGGTTCGCTTCCTTGGTGTAATGTTTACAGTATCTATTTCAAGAATCTTGCTTGCAAGTGTCCTTTGACAACATAACACAATCATAGTGTATAATGTGTTTTTAAAAAAATTGTTTGTAAACCTCTATATTCTTGAAAATTCTTTGTTAACTCTAATTATCAGCACCGTAAAATTTGTTGTTATGGTTGTCCAGGGACTCTATTTAGGCAGTGATTGTGTCCTAGTAGTAGTTCAATTGTTTATTAAGCTATTGCTGAACACCATCGTTTGACAAGAAGTGTCATCTTTTTACACAATATTCCCGTGGGACCAGGAAAACAAATAAAAATAACAAAAAGCTAGTGTATTGGCTACAGAGCTTAATAGTCCTGTAATTTTTCCATAATCAATGTGAATCAAAAGTTGTATTTAAAACTTGCTTTCAAACTTGTCTGTACGTTTAGATTAAAAAAATTCTGGGAGTAGGGAAAAGAAGTGACGTGGAAATGAAATTAGAATACTAACCTCCTGCTTAGTTGATAGTGTTCCACTCCCACAAATTGTGGCACTAGGTCCCACTTCTGAATAATCATATCCAGGATTGCTCATAACTGGATCTTTTATGCCCACAACTAAAAACAACAACAACCAACAAACACATGTTTCAATAATTAACTATATGCACCTAACATTAGATTGAGTAAATGAACTATTATTCTCTGTGAAAGTGCACAAATTAACTTATTCCACCATACACATTTCATACTGTCAATGAATACTACTGTAAATAGGATTATTTCAGTTTAACAATTTTATGAAGTTCAATCTGCAACATAAACAAAAAACTCTGTAAATATGAAGCACATTGAATGATTGGGAAATTGACAATACCTTTGTTCTCATGATCTAAAAACATATAACAAGTGATTGTGCTTTGCTTACTGCCAATGGAGCAGCAATCATGCATCAATACAAAGTGATTTACTAAATTTCTACCTAAAGCAGTCAATGTACCTTCATTCTTATTGTAGATAATGTTATAAATTGTTTTGACTCCTTCAAATGTAGTCGACTTAGACTTCTTTTTTCGATGCCACATAAATGCAATTAGCAGCAAGACTATGCCAATGATGATGGTTAATATTACAATACCTCCAATGGCTCCACCAACTGCTAATCCATTACTGCCACCACCAGCTTGTTCCTGAAAGCCATTATTACTTGATGTAATGGAGGATGTGGTGTCTCGTGAAGCTATGGAGGATGAAGTTGACTGAGTGTTGATAGTGGTGGCTGTGGTTGGATGTGCAGAGGTAAGATCATCATTTGAACTTGTATCAGATATAGTAGTATCAGGATCTGTGCTAAAAACAACAGGAGTACTAGGTGGCGAAGAGGGAGCTGCATCAAAGTAACATCAATGAAAACATAAATATGTATATAGTAATGTATTTAACACAACTTGTTATGGTAACACTATAGTCAGTAGTACAGACAATGTGCTGGATAAAGTATTTAGGTACCAATGGTATTTGTGAGTCTACAGTGCCAACTCCTGAAACAATATTGAACTAAAACTTGAAATTGTTGTATAGTAAACATAATTAAATGAATTGAGTGGCCTGAGCTTGCTCATCTCAGTGATAATTTACTGGAGACAGAATAGTACTTCAAGGTTAAGTTTTTGGGACAGTTAAACTCTTTCATTTCTTTTTTGTCTATATTAATTCAATGAGCAAGTACAAACACTATTGACATAACAGAACTGTAATTTAAATTTGCTCAATCAGTCAATTACACCTGTAGCTAGTAACATTTCCAACTCTTCCTACTTTATAAAGCCATTGGTAAAGTTTGTAAGACTAATATAATATTATATTGATTTATTGTCATTTTATTCAACTACTTACTTATATGAAACCACATGAGGCGCAAGGGTCGAGTTAGTGCTCCAGTAAGAGTCAACATACTATTGGCTGTAGGTCGGCCAACTGAAAGTTGATATTGTGTTGTTTCAAATCTTGAGTATAAATTAACAAAAGGTGCAGCTAAATTTGGAGTCTCTACATTCATTCCAATGAGAAAATTTGATGTAGGAATATTAAACTGATTTTGTTCAGTTAAAGTCATTACGTCACAACATTTAGATGAGTCAGATGAGTCACATTGATCTGAAGAAGGGTGAAATCTAATTGGAATAGACTTAGTTACACGAATACTGTTGCTGTCTTGACGTGTTAATATTAGCAAATCAAATACATCCCTGTCACTCCCAGTTGTTCTAGAATAGCAGAATTCCACAGCAGTCACAGTCCCACTACAAGTCAATGTACTTGGATCTACCTCATAGATATAAGTAGTACCAACAACAGATTGTTGCCATGTATATCCCAATACTGTTGCTGTCCCTCCAAAGTCCGGAAGATAGTATTTGTTGTTGACAGTATCGAACGGTGAGCATCTCCATTCATAAGATGATATAGAACCTACAAATACTGACCAGAAACATATAAAGTAATATTTTAATTCTAAAAAAAACAACAAAAAACAAAAAACAAAAACAATAGAAAGCAATAAACGATTCCTTCAGTTTTCCCTTGACTTGCAGTTGTCATACAAACAAGAGACTATTAATTAATTAATTCTTGTAATAATTATGTTCAACTTTAAACCCACAACTGATTATTAAATTATCATGTCAAATAATTTGCAGATCAGTTTGATAATGTATAAGGTAAGAGAGATTGAAAGCTTTGGATTATTATTATTATTATTGTTGTTATTGTTATGATTATTGTTGTTGTTGTTGTTTTTGTTGTTATTTATTATTATTATTATTGTTATTATTATTGGCGAGCGAGTGGAGCGAGCGAGACTCTCAGGGGTAACACAATTGAAATCGGGGATATTTGTTTGTTTATATTATATGTGTGTGGACATTTTGTACTTTGACCCTCCTGTATTTTGGTGTTAGCTCGATGTTCGACCCTGTCTCAAACTTCACTAAACAGATCAATCTTCTGGTTTATCAATCATTACCCGTATCATCCTAGAAATTGAATTGTTTACCACATTGAATTCTTTTGCGGGTGCAGTTAAATCTCAAAAATTTACAGGAGCTCCATTTCTATTTGAGTTAGTGTCAGTTCAAGATTCATGAATGGCAAAGTAAACAAAATAGTTGATGGTCTCTTTCATATTTTGATGCACACATACTTCCACTAACTAACAAAAGAACTGATGTGGAAGAAAGTGGGTAGAGAGAAAGGGAGTCATCAACATGGGATAGTCCAGTATCGCCAGACCCTTTACCTACCGCTACATGGGAAAAGGGTCTGGTAGACTGAAGTTAATATGCTATTTGTCATAGTATAAGCCCTACGCAACAGTACTTACTTGAAAATTAATTGTCCACTAGACAAACCGTGAAAAAGATAAGTCTTGCGTAGGTATATTCAGTTGTGTGAGAGTATTGTGTGTTTCAACTACTGCTCAGAATATCACAAAGAACAAGTTTAAATAGCATGACTTGATTTTGTTGCTTTTTTTAAAAAATTCAAACAGTTGCGGGGAGTGGTTACTATTGCATTGAATGCCTTTACAGTATATACGTAATTTAAAAACTCGACAATATTTTAGTAGCTTGAGTGTTAGAAGTTAAAATCAATCACTTAACAATAGTGTAGTTTTAGGCTCACTCGCCATTTGTGCTCAAGCACACACAACTAGTTATTATTACTATTACTGTGATGCGCTCTAATAGCACAAAATAGCGAAGTGAGCGATGCATGTTCCCTGTAATTGCAGCTATTCCATGCATGCTTGGTGTGTCTAGGAACATTTAATGGCTTTTCAAAAAGAAAGATTCTTTACTTTGCTACCTGTTTCTGTTTCGTTTTAGATCTCCTCCTTGCCCTGTCTTTTTCATTTCTTATCTCTCTCCTTACTAATTCTTCTTCTGGAGTTTCTAACTCCCTCAAAGCTCTTGACCGAGCGTTTCTAACGTTTTGTCTCTCTTTCGCAGAATTTGTTTCACTGGGCATCGCTACTTCGTACGGCGGGTAAACAAAACAAAATGTTGCTAAGAAGGTTACCCGGCCCGCACAAGCGTGTAGGAGAAAATGTGCACACGTACGCCCACGCAAGAACAAAACCAATTCCTAGACCTAACCAAAAAAATAACAAAAAAAAAACAAAAACAAAAAAATATAGATATATATCGCGGACTCATTAATAAGTCAGCTTCGCTGAATTATTACTTGCATACCCACAATTGACTGGTGTAATTGTACTCTTCCCAGGTTCTGGAGTTTGTGACTAATTTTAACAGGCTTCAATGCAAACTATTAATGATACAATTCTGGGAGCTATTGAAAGTTATCCATGCTCGGATGACTGACTCAGTGTGGGTAAATAATGACATCCTGTATGAACTGTGCTCTTAGGCTGAGAAAATAGCTACATATTGAAAACCCATGCACCCCACAGCTGAATTATAAAACTATAATCCCATGCCACCATCAACTTGTATTGCTCTAAGATACAGCCATGTCACCATTAAAGCCAATCGCTCATCTCTCTCTCTCTCGCTCTCTCTTTCTCTCTGCACACACAATAGCTATACTACTGTTTGCAGCTAATACACAGTGTAAAGGCTAATTTATCAAAACAAATTGTACAATTACTTTTAAAGGTCTTTTATTTTACAACACCAGTTATTAGCTGCAAGACTATACTGATTAACTCAACTATTAGCCACCTATATAGCTAACTGCTAGCTATCTCTCACGCACTTGAGAGCGGCTTATTTGAAAACTGAGAGCCAGTACCACAGCTCACCTTGAAAAAGGTTAATGAAAAAAAATCCCGTGTAATAGTTGAGACCGAAGGTACCCATCATAGCTAACTGCGCCGCTGCGAGTTTAGAGGAGGATTCTAACCGACGAGACGTGGGAGTCACAACATAAACTAAACAGTGCAGTATGGCCACACCCTCATATTCACTCAAGCGAGGTAATAGGGTGTGGCCTCCCCAGTAACAATACTATTGCTAAAGGGTGTCATCCACCGAGGCTGACCTCCAGCTAGTAGGAAATCCACCCATAACAGGAAGATTGAGGTTGAAGGTTGTGTGAAGTGTCGTAATTTTCCATATGCTCGGTAATCTGCAAGACGAAGGGTACACGTAGGGAGCAGGAAGCATGCAGATTTAGGCACTGAATTGCATTGCATCATTTCAGAGAGAGAGAGAGAGAGAGGGGGGGGGGG
>WLWD01004981.1_pt1 | contig 20320 bp, 11 predicted proteins | sample 6712731 | NCBI WGS metagenome assembly WLWD01 (sample SAMN12718690, study PRJNA576275) | sponge metagenome | isolation source: marine sponge | host: Mycale hentscheli | place: New Zealand: South Island, Marlborough, Capsize Point | collected 2014-11-01
ACCACAGTTGAGCTGCTCAGTCATAGCTTGTGGGCACAAACACGATCCATTGACACAGCTAGACCACACTGAACACTGCAGTGATCCATTACTTCCACAGCCCTGTATCAAGATGGCGGAGTCTTCAAGGTGATGTGGATGAACTTGTAAAGAGTTAGCTTTACTTGAGTTTATAACATGGCAGACCAGCAATATCCACAGAGTCTTCATCATGATTGAAATATTACAGCAACAATGGAACCAGGACATTGTATATTAAAAAGAACATCAGAACTCTTTCAATGATATACAACAGTGAAGTATTCATGTGGGAATGCCCAATGATCTATAGTTTACTCTCTACGAGCACACTGCCCCATGGTGTTCCTATTCAACTATTGGTTCCAAGTTTATAAACTGAAGCTCACAGAGAGAGGACCATTGAGATTAGCAATACTGTAAACTATGGGGCATTGTTGGGAAATATTTTAGAAAGATGACCAAATGTAGTCATGATTAGACATAGAAGAGAAAAAAAAGGGGAGATCCCAACGAGGAGGGCGGAGGGGTCAATTTTGCTCCCCTCCTCTTCTCAAACCCAATAAAAAATTAATTGAAATTTTTTTTTATATACACGTGTGTTATAAAGCTAGGAAGTGGTGCCTTTAATATGAGAGAGAGGAGTAGAGTAATAGAACTAACTTGTCTCTCACTAAACATACACTGCTGTTAGTATCGTTATTCCCAGTATATCACAAGCTGCTTAGCTGGTCAAGTAATGTCCTAAAGCACTCAGTTAAACAGCCTAAATTACTTATACAACCCCCAGACTACTTCTTTGAGCATACATACCTGGGCTAGATCCAATACACGAGGCTGCACCCACGGAAGTGTCACCTCCTGATTCACCTCATCTATAGTGCCTACACAAACAAACTTAAATTACAAGTATGCTTTAGTACATTAACTTCCAGTCCTAATATACTATATTACTGAGTATCTATGAAGAACTAATATAACATCATTGCCTCCCAAGTTTGAATAAATCTACAGCAATATATCCTATAGCACTGTATGAGACATCAGTATGTGGTTAACCTACAATATAGAAATTATAGTATATCCTCCACTCGCAACTATAATTTAATACTGGGTTAGATTGTATCAACAGCAACTATAATTCTTCAATCTTTACGTGTGATATTTTGTGCTACATTCAATGATGATAACAATACAATATTACTACCAATACCAAAAGAAAGTTATGCAAGGCAGACGAGTGACTAATGAGCATTGCTTGTTCACTTATAAGCCATTTACAATAAAGCTAGTACATGCCACACTAATGCAGATTACATGCACTAATGTGTAGCTCATCTTACGAGTGAGAGAGGCATGTATATGAGTAGCATACCAACCAGACAACACATGTATACTGTCATTTGTACATATGTAGCATTTTGTGGTAAAGTTCATTTTCTTGCTTGCAACATCCATACAAAACAAAAGCATTTTGCTATGTTCAGGACCCATGTGCCCAGAACAGTCACATAGCAAGATTGCCCAGGATTTAACGTGCAGAACAGCTGCATAGAAAAATAAGAAGGAAGACCACACCCAATAGTCACACCTCTTTTCAAGGTATACTTCATGTTAACCCTCAGCATGCATGCGCGAGAGGGTTATAGTAGTCACATCCTGTCTGTTTGTCTGTCTGTCTGTCGTGCTCTGATTAGGACAATTAACTGTTGAGCATGAACTTACTCAGGACGAAGATTTAGGACATTTTATTGTGCTACTTATATGAATTTCGGGTTAATTGTTGAAAAAATGCAAAGCTTTCAGCTCCGCGTAGGTACCAGCTTTTGTGTGTAACGAACCCTAGAATCAAGTCATAATCACGTGAGCAAATTATTTCTTGCAGCCAGCGGTGTAGTTAGCTTTATGCTCAGGGAAGTTAAAGGAGTTGAAAGAAGTGTGAAGTTTCGCGTTGAAAATGTATACCGGTGAGTGTTTCTGGCTAGTTTAGCTTCTTCTATTATGAAGACAGCGTTTCAATGTGCCATTTTCATTGTTAGAGCTATATTGATGTCTCAATAGCGCTGAAGGTTCACACCTTGGTGCTTCATTATGTACTGTTCCTACATTGGTTGTAAAATTTGTGGTCTTGTTGACCCTTTGCCTACCATACTAGCTATAATCATATTCATTAGTTACACACACCCATCCAATGTATCACTCAGCTCAAAACTATAATTAATGCATTGCACAGGATAAACTTTAAGCTTCTGAATTTGAGCCAAGAGTGTACAAATATTCCTGCAAACACTGCAAATAGACCCTGAGCCAGAATAGCCGTAGTATCGTGCCACCACCAGAGGTCTAATGATGCAGCAGTTCCTACCTGAAGATGTAGTCATTTAAGCTATCCTGAATTAGTGGTGTAGGAAGGGGTAGGGGGCTCCAGGGGCTGGAGTCCCCCCTTCCTCCCCCTCCCCCCACATAGATTTGGGGCACTATCTCACGAGGTGATTTCTCACATGAACAATTTTTAACCACAAAAAACATGCCTATATGGAGCCCCCTGCCCGAAACATCTTCCTACACCACTGTGAATATATAAAGACAAAACAGATGTGCTTAAAAACTACCTCATTAGCAGGCTAGCCAAAGTGTAAATAGAGAGCAACCATGAGGTGATACAAAATAGAATGCAAATGCTCACTAAGGTGTTCTTTGCACACAAAAAAGAAAATGCTGATGTATTTTATTTGTGCCTGAATGGTGTATTAAGTTGTTTCCTCTCCTTGGAACTAATAGAAGCCTCTAATTAGGCATATGAGAGATAACCAAATAATTTGCAGAGTAGATTAAACAATAAACTTGGCATGTTGGACTTCATGGGATTTATGGCTTAATACCCGTTGCTACATAGGAAATGCATTAAAGTAAACAGGATATGGATTAAGGAATATTTTCCCATATCACCTATGTTCAAAAATATCACGTTGGGTTATAACATCCCACCATGTTATACCAGTAATTGCACAAGAAACTTGTTACTATGGTATTCACACATGAACAGTATATAATAAATTTATTATACATTGGATACCTCAGAGTATCACTCGTCTGCTTAGCCATATTTACACTTGCGCCTGCAGCACTCGTGTAAATACTAGCCAACAGACTCGTGATATTCTCCTGTATCAAATGAATGATATATATGTATTTTTTGGTGTGTTGACACTGTTGCAACTGAAGATTTTCAAACACATTGTATTATTACTTTGTTACATCAATTGACAGAACTCAAGTTATTTGAGACCATACTAACAACAATACTAAAAAATCACAAAATCGATCTAATGGAAGGGCCTAATCTGCCTCTCAGCACAAGGCAGAAAAGAATCGCCATCAGAAAGATGAAAAGAAAGGCAACTGAACATAGTGAAAATAAAATAGGGCAGGAAAGACCCAACAGATAGCACAGAAGTAGCAGCCTGAACATCTAAAGACTCATTAACAGACAGCTCAGATCTGATTTTTTCTTACCATGAGCTCTGATTCTGACGAAGTCTCTGGTGGTTAAGATAGTAGAAAATTAGCATGTCAAAGCCTTCTATTGAGCATATTCACACCCTTATGATGATAGTATAGAAGGACCAAAAAAAAAGAGTAGAAGGCTTAAACAAAAGAGGAGAAAGAACGAAAAAATGCTAAAGTGTGAATCATCTGGGAATGATTGTTTCTATTACAGTATCAGATTAATCAAAATTGAAAGTCTGAAGTTCAAGGAAGAGATACTTACCAAAGAATCTGAGATGAAGAGCTACCTCTCAGGGCAAATAGACATGAGGAAAAGACGGATCACATTGCCAAACTTCTTCTCCTTATGCAGCCTGGTAAGAATCTTTACTCTTCTATACACAGGTATGATAGTGTGTAAGGATGTGCAATCATTGAGTGTGTTCCTTTGCTTGAGAATGTTTTGACTGTGTCTCATCTCATGTCATTATTGTGTTGAGGAAGCTTTCAGAGCTCAATTGTCTAGCTAAATCTGATTTAAAAGTGGTTGCTAGTAAGGCTTCTTGTTTTGTTATTTGTTTTATCTCGTTAAGGTCAGTATTTACGTTTATCTGTGAGCCTAAAACTTCTTACAAACATGCTTGCTCACTGGCAATGCAAAGGTAAGCCCTACAATGTGTACAGACCTTGTCAAATTATTGTCTTGAACATAGCATGTATCTGCAGACAAATTTCACAACCAACGAAAAGTTTCTAACAGCAATTTCTACAATGGCTGTGCACATTTTCAGTCCCATAGAACTAATATAGAGTCAGACACTTCTAAAAGAGCCCTCTCCGGTTACTTGTTTTAAGTGTAATAATAACGGTCACTGTGCTGACAGTCACCCTGAGTGATAAGTTAATCCATTTTCCACTGCATCAGTGTCTCAGCAAGTTACTCAAAATAAAACTTCATCTAGATATTCTAAATCTTAAACTAAAATAAAAAACATGCCATTTACAGCTCTTTAAAAGTCGATTTAAAAATGATTATGCTAAATAGAACTCAATTTTTATGAATTGTTGGAAGTAATTGTTAAGTATTGCTATGTTGCCCCACAAATTAAATTGGATGCCACCTATTTAGTCACTTTCCCATCACAAACTATCTTAACAGACAACCCCAAAACAAGTTTATGTTATATTTCATACAAACTATCATCTCAATAATGTTCCTCTTAACAATATAATAAATTTGAACACAAAAATGATGTCAGACTTATATTAAAGTTTTTGATTTGACGACTAGAATTGATTTGAGTTTACTAAATGCTACTTCTGGAGTGAATCTTTGAACATACATTATTCGACTTGGTTATCCACTGCACTGTCAGAGCAGAGGCGTAGAATAAAGGAAATTACACTTACTACAAAAGTTATAACATAAAAAGTAGAGTTAAATGAAATATTTTTGTTAACAGTGATGTCTGTGCCGGCAGCACTCACGTACAAAATTAAAACACTAAGGATAAAAGTAGACACAGCAGGAGAGAGGTGGCTCAAGGGTGCTTTGAAAGGATCAATGATTATTGTTAACATTGCGATAAGTGTAACTATGATTGCTGCAAGTGGAAAGAAAGCTAAATTGGCTGTGATTGCATAGCCAACAAGCAGTGCAGGGCGTGACAGGTAAAGTATTGACGCATACCATCGGCAATCCCTTGTATTGGGTTCCGTACCATCTTTGTAGCAGCCTTGAAATGAGTCCATGAAGATGTGCAAAAAGAGTTGCCAGCGATCAGGAAGAATGGTCAGACATTCTTGGAAGCAGGCGAGGGAGTACAGTAGAAACACAGCCACTGGGAAAGCTAGGACACTAAACATAATAATGACAGAAATGAATGCATACACACGATGCTCGGGACCGAAATATGATATTGTGGGATCGTAGAATAGTCTCCACTCATTTTCAATATTTTCTGAACCTTTCAGCTGAGACACCTTAACAGGAATCAGTAGATAAGAACAGATTATTATGAACTTCACATTAGTTAGAAACAAAAATGCTGAGAAAGCATTTATTAGGGAAGTCTTTATAGACCAGTTCTTGTTGAGTAACTTGAAAGGTTTGACCATAAAGAGAACTGCCTTGTAATTCTGGTTGTATAGTTGTATGACTGCGTATGTGATGACCATGAGGAACATTGGATATACCGCAAGTAACAAGTCTAAACTGAGGCTAAACATGGAACTTATGTTTAAACTAATATGGTAATCGTAGGTACGAAAGAAGTCTAAATTCCATACGCCATATACTGCACCGATAAATTTAATCAATGCTTGTATTGTTGGCTTGTTTCTAGAAACTAGAAGAACTCTTTGAACTAGTTGAGATGCAGTGATGAATTGTGAAAAAAAGATAAAACCTTGAAGAAAGGAAGAGTGAATGTCTACTTTGAAGAGAAATATTATGAAATAGAATAAAGTTAAAGGCACGTATGCAGCAACAGTATATTTTAACACATTTAGCGAAGAGCAGTTACCATAAACACATGATACATTGAAAGAATGCACTCGAGGATAGTAATTGTTCGCTTCATCACATTTTCCACACAAACTTCCCTGCCTGTGAAACTCTCCACACGTGAAATGATTCCAGGATGAAATGTTTGGAGGTAGTCTTTTATATATCAAATCTATGTCAGGACCTTTCCTATTATTGCCGCAGTTATATTCACATTGGCCTATCTCAATCAGATCTTTAACTGCATCATATGTCACACAGTAACAATCCAATATGTATGCAGTAGGTGTGTGCTCCTCAGTAGCACCGACATAACATTTCAACAAGTCTTCATACAAATTTGTACACTCGCACGATTCAGTAGTGAAGTTGTACTTTAACCAAGGAGGGCATAAATTGTTTACGTATGAAAGATCTTTTTCTATGACCACTTCCTTGCTTGCTGTCACATGGTGTTCAGTTGATGCCACTGGTTTTACAAAAATAGATGCTGAAACAACTAGATAGAATTCCAAGAAAATCATATTTACCCAAGTAAGTCAATCATAATTGCAGCGAAGTAAGCCAATCACAACTACAGCAGAGTAGCCACCGAGATTTGCTGTTATAATTTGCCACTAATTGAACAAATGACAAGAATCATTGAAAGCTATAACTTTCAATTAAAAAAAGTGGTAAACAGGCGTACTTGTTATTAATATCTCCACTCTAACTTTAAGTGTAATTGTGAAATCTATGTAATGAATCAAAGGCCTGATCACATAGCTGTTCCAAATTTTTTATGTATTCGGTACTGGAAGTTGTAGTTGAGATTCTACACTGTCAGTGCACTTGTAAAAATACACACGCACACACACACTCACACTCTTTAGTTACACACTCTCTAAAATTTAGAGAGAGAGAGAGATAATATCCAGCCACAATGATTAAATGTCATTGTTTGTAAACATTGTCAAGTAATTCTATCTCGATCTCTCTCTCTCTCTTACCCACACTCTCTCTACCATGCTCTCTAAATAGCCGCCCCAAAGATTTAGTGCATCAAGTTAATATTTTGAGGTTGCAATGTTAATTGTGGAATGTAATTGATTACACAATAAATTTGTTTCGTTGTTATTTAGTTAGCTTTAATCAGACAGTTTCACTAAAATGAACAATATTTTGTCAGATCTGCTTTCTTTCCTATTATAAATAACTAAAGCACTGTATTTTCTATAGTGATTGGAACTGCAATAGTAAGTCTCAATGGCAAGGATCCGATGATGCTTAATTAGAGCTGGATTAACTGGGAGTGGCTTTGAATGGCAGGTAGGCAATAACCCGATCTGTTCATTTTATATCATGTAATCTTAATCTGAAACTCTACCAAGTCTAATGAAAAAAATCAACTTTTTTCATGTAATCTTAATCTGAAACTTTACCAAGTCTAATGAAAAAAATCAACTTTTTGGGAGAGAAAAATATAATGGCCTTGCTGAGTTAGCACTTTAATGACATTACAGACCAAAATCATGTTGGGAATCTTCTTGTTTATAATATTATTTAGAAAAGTTTTGGAAATAGTTATGTTATGAAAGAAACACATTAAATTAATGATATTATCTTTAAAATATCAGGCTACTCCGTTCCCTACAATTGAGACTATAATTTGATTAACTGATAATTGTAATGAGATGTATCCAATTTGTTGCTGATATAATAATGAGAAAAACACCTTTGGAGCTAGCCTCTCTGCAACAGCTGTTGTTGTTAATAGGACATTTAGAAAAATAAAGGCACTTAAAAGGGATGGGGAGAAAAAGATAAAGAAACATGAAGAAACAATAAAAAAAATTAAACAGTACATTTGGAAAGGATTGGCAATATTCCCACCTAACAAATCATTGCCCAATTCCTCATTTATGTAATGGTATATTTACCATGGTAACTATGCCTTATTTATTTTGTGTTTGCATTAAGTACACATGAGAATTAATACGAGGTTACTTTGCCAGTTATTCTCTTTACTCTGTAAATACAGTAGGACCTCAGTCTAACACTTTGGGACCACAGGGTGTTCGTTATAGTGAAATGTTCGTTATACTGAGGTTCATTGAGTTTAATTAAATTTTTGACTTCAAATTGTAAATGCCAGCAATGGAGACGGGTGGGAGCAAAACAGCTGCTTTTGCAGTGCGTTTGTGGCATGCACAAAATTTTGCAAATTGTACCGTTTGTTATACCGAGTCATCCTGATAAGTGAGTTCCGTTATACTGAGGTCCTACTGTAGTCTTGTACAGAATTTAGCTTATGTAATGTTTTTTTGAGCCAAGAATAGCCTTAGTACTGTGCCGCCACCACCAGAGGTCTAATGATGCAACAGAGCTGCCTTGGAGTTTGGTGTGCCAAAGACCACCCTGAAAGACCGTATTTCCGGGAGAGTTACTCAAGGCTGTAAGTCTGGTAGATCACCATATTTGACGCATGCTGAAGAGCAAGAGCTCTATGACTGGCTACTTCTTTGTGCTCGTATTGGCTACCCCAAAAGCAGGGATGATGTAATTGGTATAGCCTGCCAAACACTACAAAACAAGAAGGGGCATCCTGTAGAAGATTTCCAAGGGAGGGGGTGGTGGTTGCGTTTCATGCAGCGTTGGCCAAAGCTCACTCTTCGAAAGGGTGATGCCTTAGCTCAGCCTCGGGCAAATGCCGTTAATGCCACCACCTTTAGTAACTACTTTGACCTTCTTAAGAAAACTTTGACAACTCACCATTTGCTTGACTCTCCAAATCGCATATATAACATGGATGAGACGGGATTACCACTTGATCACAAGCCAGCGAAGGTGGTCACATTGAAGGGAGCTAAAAAGGTTCACTGCAGAACGTCCGGAAATAAGATGCAGATTACTATCTTAGCTTGTGCTAATGCAGCTGGCACTGTTATTCCACCCATGTTTATTTGAAGGGAAGAGATTGAATGTGGAGTGGACAAAGGGTGAAGTACCATGCACTTTGTATGGTATGTCAGACAAGGGGTGGACAGATATGGAACTATTCTCCTTTTGGATGAAGGATCTATTCCTCCCGAGTATTCCACCTGCTCGTCCAGTGCTATTACTTCTAGATGGACATTCGTCCCACTACGAGCCAGAAACCATTCGCTGTGCTGCTTCGCAAGATGTGGTGATCGTCTGTCTACCTCCCCATACCACTCATGTGTCACAGCCTCTAGATGTGAGCTTCTTCAAACCACTCAAAGTGTATTGGTCGGAAGTGTGCCATCGATACATGCAAGATAACCCGGGCCGTGTTGTGACCAAGTTTCAGTTTTCGTCCCTGTTTTCTACTGCTTGGTACAAAGCTGTCCGGCCAGAGACAATTGTGAGTGGGTTCAGGAAAGTTGGCGCATGTCCATTTAATTCCAACGCCATCACGGTTCCAGATGTTCCAATCAGCGAGAATCCAGATGGTGCTGGTGCTGATCAGGATGGAAATGAGTCCGATGACAGCGATAGTGCCGATTCGTCTGCTGAATGTGACCTTGAAGAGACTGGGACAAATGTCATGGATGTGGATGGCGATGCAGCTCAGACTACTACATTTAACCCAGAGCAAGTACAATTATTCAAGAATCGCCGTGAAAATGGGTATGCTTGTGTGTGTCTGCAGTGGGCGCATGATCATACTCTTCACATACTTATAAGCAAATTCCAATAAAAGCACACTGTACACTATCTCTGGTGTTAATACACATTTTGTATTAGCCTAATGTTAATTAATTACTTATGTATCCTTATGTTTCTCCTACAGTTAATCCATTTGGGAGTTTCATTGTACACTATTATAGCTGATACCATGTTAATAATCTGTGTTATTTACCATGCAGGTATAATGTGTTCGAGAATGTGAGTTATGTTGACTGGCTTCGTCACAATCATCCCGAAGATCTGCCAGATTATCTGCTGGATGGTGATTTTCAGGTATATTAAACTTTTTGATTTGACGACTCGAATTGATTTGAGTTTACTAAATGCAACTTCTATGGCTAACTCCACCACTGAGGTCTGCTTTTATAATTACTAACTGAATGAACAATTAATTGCAAGCTATAACTTTCACTGAAATATATAAACAGACAATATTATTATTACATTAGTAATTTACATTTGTCAACTCTACTCAAAGTGTACTTGTAACTTCAGCATGAGAGGCAAGGACCAATTCTTAGCTGTGGTAAACTGTTCCAGTATAGGTTCCGATCTCCCTAGTATTGAAGTGGAACAACATCTTAACTTGTCAGTGTCTCGTTAAAATAATGTCAAGTAACTCCTCCTGTCCTTCTAAATTGCCATTGTGTGCATCAAGCCATATAATCTTGGAGACTACAACCTTCACAATAGGCCATTGAAAATGAAACTGATTGCACAATAAATCCATTTCTCATGTTACTACATGATACTAATTTTTATAAACACTACTTTTTTTTACCATATCAATTGGCATTAGTTGATAAAACAACCAGTAGCCTAGGTCTCCCATATAATACTGACTAAACCACCACAAGCCTAATGTCTCACATATTGCCTAGAAGAGGTGTGACTTATTAAAAAGTCTTAGAGTCTGGGAAACCAGTGACACTCTGTCAGTACTTGGATGTAGCTAGTTCAATGGCAGAGCAATAGCCCAATCCATACTGCTTTAATCATGTAATCTATATATGAATTAATTCTGCCCTAACAAAATTAGTCCTTCAAGGACCCCTGAGGGATCTTACAGACTGAAACTCTTTTGGAAATCCTCTTGTTTGCAATTTATAGAATTTGGGATTAGATAGTTTACTAAATTAGCACATTGAATTAATGATGTTATTTTGAATCGCTACTCAGCTCAGTTCTTAGCTGTTGACATGTTAATTTGATGTACTGTTAATATAATGTGATGTGTTCAATTTGATAGCACATAAATACCTCTACAATAAAATGTTGAAGACATTGTTAGCATAATGTTAAAGATTGAAAGGACAAAGAGCATGAAGTAGAGGGATGGGAGAAGGAAAATGAAAGACGAACAAGGACGAAAATAAAAAAAGGATATTTTTGCTGAAGTGGCCTACAGGAGTCTTAGTTAGCCACACCCTTTACTCCCCATGTGTTTGAAGATGGGGCCTTGTAATAGAATGACTTTCTGTCTAATATGTATATTAAATAATGTTTATTTGAAGAATAAGTGATGTGTGATATTTTGATGTTGAAACAACTATTACTTTGAATAGGTACAGCTGATCAACAATATTCAATACATCACAATTTTCACTCAAAATATTACCAACAATAAAGATTTAAGTCTTCGTACAAGGAGCTTTATATTCTTATGAGCTCATTATAAATTATTCATTTAATGTATTTCTTCGTTCACATTTTATTATTGTTGTTGTTGTTCACACTTCTTGTCCTCAATTGCTGATTGAAAAGAGTGTAATCTAAAATCTCGCTTGATATACCCTGAATGTGCTCAAGAGGGTTATAGTAGTCATCTGGTCTGTCTGTTTGTCTGTCTCTCAGAGTCACATGCTCTGGTTTCAGAGAATACTTACAATTAACCATTGATTTAGATATGAATTTACTCAGATTTAAAACTTTATTGTGCTATATTCTTATATAATTTTGGGCTGATTTTTTATAAAATGTAAACTATTAGGACAGACCACAGAGTCATCCATAGTGTGCAGTATACCCTGCAGTTGTGGTAAAGTATACATAGGTGAAACAACTAGAAGGCTTGAGCAGAGAGTAAAAGAACATTAGGATGCTGTAAGAGAAGTGATGAGAAGGTTTCAGCCATTGCTGAACATGCTTGGCAGCAGCATCACCCTATTAAATGGGAAGAGATAAGAGTTGTAGATGGAGCCAGTAAGAATCGTGAGTAGAAGATCAAGGAAGCTCTACACATACAGATGACACCTGACAACAGCAAGTTTAACAGAGACATAGGTTTAGAGCTTCCAGGACGCTGGCTGTCCATGCTGTATGCAAATCACCCTCCAGGATATAATAAACAGTAAGCGTGCCCTCCAGAAATCTTGCTGTTTACTTTGTGTTATTCTATCACCACAGAGGTTTCAACGTCAGTTGACTCCTGAAGAAGACTTCGGCAAGAAGTTGAAACATCGGGTTAAGTTATAATTAAAAATATTGGCTGTTAAAAAGAGAAATATTTCCTCCTATTATTATAATTATTTCAGCCGAGAATGACTGAATCATTATTATTATTATTATTATTATTATTATTATTATTATTATTATTATTATTATTATTATTATTATTATATTGTCAATGATAATAATAATAACAATTATAATAATGCTATGGTTACAAGTACCATTACAAATCCTCCAAGAAATGAGTGAAATACGAATTCTGTTAGGAAGTCAGTTGGGACCATGCCTGCTCTCTTTAAATATTGATCTCCAAGTGCCTTTAGGAAATTTGTAGTTGTTTTTGGGGGAGTTAGGGTTAAACATGTGAGCTGAGTAAAGTTGACAGTGCCCAAGCAATGCATTTTTTGTGTTATAGATATAGGTGCAGGCTTCAGCCTGCCTGCTCTCTTCAAGTATTGATCTTCAAGTGCTTTTGGGAAATTTATGGTTGTTTTTGGTTTTGGTTTTGGTTTTTATAGGGACAAACATGTGAACCTTTAAAGTTGACACTGTAAAGGCAAATGCATTTTTGTGTGCTATAAATGTAGGGACAGGCTTTAACCTGAAAGTGTGTACTCTCTTTCAATAGTTAAATTACAAAATAATGAGGATTGTAATCATTACTTAACTGCAGTTCGTGCTGTTGAACTCATCCCAAACTGCAAATCGACTGTGACTACTTAAAACTTGAATTTGGGGATATAAAATAAATCATGAAAATAACGGTATAACTAATAAGATGTTAATGCTGCTCTATTGATCAATATGGGTCTTTTCATTATGGTACTACTAATCCTAGTGACCATAATTCTACTTCATTGCCAGTTTGCGGTACAAGTTCATGCTAGAAATGGCATATGTATAAGTTTGTGGAATGACTCTGAGACCATCACAGCAAAATACAGAGAAGAGTGTTCCAATTTTCGCCATCACTTACTAAAAAATTCCACATTTTGCTTGCCTTATCAGGACTATGAGGAGCAAACCACATTTGTGAGTTGGTATTCTTATATTTCTAACATTGTCAAAAAACATTCCACAGTTGGCTTTAATACACAATTATTGTATGGAAGCCATGACATGCTTACTACTGATTCCTCTAAATATTCCTACCATCATGTATCCATTGTCATGGGTGCTGCTCTTTTAAACTTCATAGAAAAAGCTAATTGGCAAAGGATGGCTATTATAGTTGACAGCTCCGGTGAGCATTTTCTTCAGGTAGTGGAATATATCTATAAGAACTTCAAGCCTAAATTCCCATTCCATTTGGCTCAAGTCACTAACTCTGAAGCAGATGTTATAGAGAAAAAATTGAGGACACTAATTAGTCTTAAATTTCGGGTCATAATCACAGTCCTACCTGCAAGCATTCTTGAGGTCATGCTCTGTAAGAGAATGTCACTGGGAATGTCCTGGCCTGAGTATGTGTGGGTAATACTGAATATTGAAGGTGAAAGTTCTGGATATAGCAAGTGTCATGAAAAAATCATTATTTTCCAGAGTTCAACCAGCCAGCAGGGTAGAGAAGTGATTCCAATTAAGTTTGATATGTTGAGAAACATCAACACTGTGGGTACCTACTTTTCAATACCATGTTATCATTACATGAGGACGTCACTGGACGTTTCTATATTCCTGAATCAAAAGAAACGTAAACTAATAGCAAATTTTTCCTTACCTAATAATTTAAGTGCCATCCTCCTTGACTATATTCCATCAGATCTACCCATCGAATCATCAGTTGCCTGGTACATTGTTATTTCCATAACATTTGCAGCCTCCTTCACGTTTGTGACAGCTATGTTTGTTATTTACATATGCCTCCGACAGGAACCATCCATTAAGGCTACTGGAGTAACACTCAATGTTTTGACATTTCTTGGCTGCTACATGCTTTTAATCTATATTCCAGTTGTTAACATTAAAATACTACCCGAGTATCATTTATTTGGCAATGAATTTAAAAGTACCATGTGTGCGCTGGAACTGTGGCTGAATGGGTTCAGCCTTCCTTCAGCTTTGATCGTCACTGTTCTTCTAGTGAAACTGGTTCGAGTTTACAAGCTATTCCACCATTACGGTATGGTAAAAAAGTGGCAGTGTCATGATGCCACTTTAGCAGTTTATGTACTGGCTTTATCTTCTCCGATAATAATGAGTTGTGTAGGAAGTACCGGTATGCATGACTACGTGAGTACAAAGGTTACTCGAGTGTCAAATGGAATCTTCATTGCTTACAACGACTGCCATAGTGACGTGGCCTTGTACTGGCGCATAGGCCAACTTGCCTACTTCTACTTCATCTGTGCTTTGCTGACCATCATGGCTATAAAAACACGCAAAATAAGGCATCAGAATTTTAAAGACACCAAGAAGGTTATTGCGATGGTAATAGCTTCATTTGTAACATCTTGCTTGACACTTGTCTATTTGATTGTGCTGGGAGCCATCGAGTTACACCCTTTGTATTTGTTGGGTTTACAAACTATATCACACACACTGTTTGTTCTGGAGTGTCAGTTTTTCCTGTTTGCTCCAAAAGTCTTCCCACTACTATCAGCAAAAGTATCACACCTGATTTTTTCAAACTCAACGAAATAATTAGATTTTGTCTTGTTTTTTCTTATGTTTTTTTTTACCTGTAATATTCATGTGTTCAGTCAGTAGTTTGGAATTTGTAATGTTTAATTCAAGAAGTAGTCAAGCTTATATGTGAAAGAATTGTACCTTTGATGATAAAAGCATGAAAATTGATACAGTTAGAATATACACTAATTAAGGTTTTGGCTATAGGGGCATTTCAGATTCACCCTGTAATAAAAATTTCACCTCATTTTCAAAATGGCCACCATTTTTTTACATACTGCTGTGGTTATGCTAAATCAAGTTCGTCATAGGATTAGCAATAATCATTGATTTGACCTCACAATATTTTCAACAAAGCTAAATGTTGTCAGAATTCACATTGTGGTTACAACATTATTAATACAATAGTTAATCTGTACAAATCCATGATGAAAACAAAGTTCAGTGCAATGTGAAGCTGTAGCCACAACATGGGTCCTATAGACTTGATTGACTTTTGGTAAAAAAAAGTGGTCCAGCATAATTCCCAGCCTACCTAAACGTTCTCATTCCGATCCCATTCACTGAGAAATGGAGCTCATACTAATCATCCGCAAGTTCACACCTGTTCTTTTCTTTATTATGTTGTGTCTGATGGTGCTGGTAGTCTGACTTTCTTGACATCTGACCCAACCATTGTGCATCAGTAGCTGTACAATCATGAGGACATGTTGGGAGGTTTCTGATAGTGTTAACTGTGCACAACTAGCTACAAAAGAGACACTTGTACATAATTTGTTGGATGAGCAGTATCATTAGCATTGTCTGCATATCATGCTCATGTGCCTTTCGCAAAGCAGATTAAACATCAGTGGAACCAGCCCTAGTTTGTGAGGTTTTTAGGTCTGGAGAGTATTCCAATATTTTTTAGCTTGATAGAGTGGATGTGCCCTTCTATTTTAGTGTAGTGCTGCGCAGGTTTGGCAGGTCTGTAAGTTTGAAGACAAATGACACTAGGTGAAGATCTCAATATAAGATTTTAATTCAGTTAGTGCAGTGCCATGACTTGTAACATCTAATCAGAATTTTTTTGTGATTTTGTTTCTCTTGCTCTATTTTATGATGTGAAACTATGCACTGAGAACAATAAGATCTCCTGCAGTCAATTTGGATAGAAAAAAGCTTGTCTAGAGAAAAGGTTGTCCTATTTTAAAGCATACTATTGGACATTTACATCACATTTGAATATTGGTATGATTTCAGCTGAAGGACTTCCAGCTTATGCTTGTTTGCCACAGCAGATTATTATTATTAAAACTGCTATTGATACTACTATTGTTTAAACTACTATTACTATCATTATTATTATATTATTATTGTTATCACTATTATTGGGTGGTACTGATAACAAAAGCCTAAAATAACAGAACGTGCAAGATTTTGAGATCAAATAAATGGAATCTTCACAAATTTCTTTCTTTCTCACTTCTTTGCTTGTGTATTAAGCAAGCAGTTCTGGGTTCAATCCCCAGTGATAGCCAGACATTTTTAAATTGGTATTGTTAAAAAAAAAAAGCTTCTGGAAGAGAAAGACTACACCATGATGGTATCTTCTTTTTAATGTGTTTATTTGTCTGGCTTCTGCACTAAATTCCAATAAAATATTAATGCATGCATACCATATTATTTCACCAGGTTTTCATTTCAATATTTGCTGCACATAGCCACACACTACATAACTTTATATAACTAAGCAACAAAAACAGTATAGCTATATTTAGTTTCATTTTACCTTAATGTAAACTAATGTGTGATACAACTCGTGGTGAGATTATGGTAATACCAAAAATAAACTTGAGTCAAAATAGTAGATGATTGGATGAAGGAACCTTGCAATATATAATCCTGGTTCTGACTGGTCTGAACTTGTCCCAAGATGTATTACCTTCTTTTCTTCTTCCTTGCGTCTGAAGCACTGATCGAAGCTGAAGACACCAGCTGTGCTTTGTTGGGGAATAAATCAACCAACAGAACTTCACTAGTGGGACTTGTTGAACACAGTTCTATCTTCAATGAGTCTCTTCTAACTATTTGCTATCCACTTTGTGGAACTACAGATGTATATTCCTTTGTGAACTGGTACCTTAATGTTACAAAATATGTGACATTCCTCTTTTCTGGTTGTTCATTAAATTCGTCTTTCATATCATACAAGACCAAAGAAATAAAATTATTTTATCAAAACTGCATCAAAAATATCAATTATTCAGCTGAACGCCTTCAAATTGTCTCTCACGCTTTATTATCGTTTGTTAATTATGCCAAATGGCAGAGAATAGCAATTATCACTGACGCATCAAATTATGTCTACCTAACTATTGTAGATAAGCTTTATAGTGCATTTGAATCTGATTTTGATATTTCCATTTTCCAGATTTTTCATTCTGAAACGATTGTGCATAGGACCTTGAGCAGGATCAGAAAATTGAAATTTCGTGTAATCATAGTTTCTTTGCCAAAGAAACTCCTTAATTTAGTGATGTGCGCAAGTGTCAATCTAGATATGAATTGGCCAAGTTATGCCTGGCTGGCTGTTGATCTAGATGACCACTCTTCCATCTCCAACATTTACTGCAGACAGCAGTTGATTGTATTTCAATCGCCTTGCCTAACGTACAACCAGATATCAAATGTTGTTTCAATTTACATGTGGAAAGATGAGATCCTACATCTCATTTCAAGCTATAACCTTTCTGGAGGTTTGTCTCAAGTAAATCTTAGTTTTATACCGGCAGACTTAATTCTGGAGTCTTTATTGGTCTTTTATATCGTCAATTCTACTATAATAATTGTGGTTGGTATATTCCTGACTTCAGTTTTGATACTTTACCTGAACTATAGAAATAAACCAGACATCAAGGCCACTGGTGTGTCACTGAACCTTCTGACATTCTTAGGCTGCTATTTGCTGCTGTTATATCTCGTTCTATTGAACTTTAATGCCCTTCCAAATAGCTACAGGCCTGCTTTAGCGTTTGCCAAGTCCATGTGTAAACTGCAACTATGGTTTAATGGCTTGAGTATACCAGCTGTCCTCATTCAAGCAATTCTACTAGTGAAGTTAATTAGGGTCTTTAGGCTGTTTCATTTTTTCCATGTAATTAACAAATGGCGGTACAAAGATGTGACTCTCTCACTGTATGCCCTTGCGCTCACCTCTCCTGTTGTCTTAGTGTGTACAATACAGACTGCACTTGATCCTCATGACAGTGTCTTGACAACCACCACCTACAGAGGAGTTCCAATTGCTTACTATGAGTGTAAAAGTGACAGTGAGTTCATTTGGCTGTTGGCTCAACAAGTGTACATATTTCTGCTGAGCATTGCTCTAATAGTAATGGCCATTAAGACTCGAAACATTGAGCATGCTCGCTTCAAGGACACTAAGAAAGTGATTGCATTAGTGTTTGTTTCACTCGTCACATCATTGGGAACAGTTGGATATTACATCATCTTTGAGGTCATTAAAACGCATCCGTTGTACGGATACCTTCTACTGTCTGTATCTCATGCTTTGTTTATTATTGAGTGTCAATTTTTCTTGTTCCTGCCCAAAATTCTTCCCTTGGTAAAGGAGAAAGTCATTTCATTGCAATGAGCATGTTCAATTAGACAATACTTCTACATGCATAATCTCATAGACATTTAAATTGTTGGACTTGTTTCAATATAATATAACCAATAGAAATGTATATTTACTCTAATCTATGCAATATTATCAGAAATATGTATGTATGTATGTATGTGTGTGTATGTATGTATGTATGTGTGTGTGTATGTATGTGTGTATGTATGTATGTGTGTATGTATGTATGTGTGTATGTATGTATGTATGCATGTATGTATGTATGATTTACAGCACTCAGTGTATAGATTGAAGTAAAAGAAATAGAATGTAGAAACTTCTGCTATGAACTGTATTCTATTTTTGTAGTACAGGCATAGGCATGATTATAAATATGGGGTACTTTGTGGTCAAACCCAGATTACTTCAGATCATAATAAACAAATAGCGTTTGCAACAGCAAAGTAAAACACTCAATTTTATGTATGCACATATTTTTCTAACAAAGTTAGCGGAACACTAGCTATCTACAACATCAACTTGTGTTTCATGGCGATATGAATGAGCAGTAATGGTGATCAATTTGTGGTTGAATGTGATTGTAGACAACAATCTCATTCCGTGAGATATGACATATACATTACCTCCCCACACTCCATTCTCCCCCCTGCTCCCAATCCCACCCTTCTGCTGCATATATCAAATTGACAATAATGATGGCCTTATTTTCCTCAGGTTGTTTTCCCCAAAGGTTAACAATAGCTGCTGAAGTATAGCAAGACAGGCCACGATAGAGCTGTCCACTACCACTAAACTTTTTGCACACCTACTCATTCCCTGATGTAAGAGTTGTGGACACTTTCTTCTAAATAGTTTCATGGTGACTTCTTCCTGCTTTAGTGACCCCCCCCCCCCCCCCCCCCCCCCCCCACACACACACACACACATATACCAGATAGCCCCAGCTAACAAGGTTACTGACCAGGTAAGCACTGAAGTAGGATAAAAAACAATGAGTTGAGGGAGATGACTTACATACCTTGCCACTCCTAGAGTGAGACATAAACAGAATAATTTATTAAACATGAGGACAGAGTATTGCTAACACACAGTCTCATGGTAATAAAATGCACTAATAAAAGAAAAGCATTAGAATGATCCTAGCATTCATCCGGGGAGGATCCACAGAGGGGTGGGTTGAATCAAGTTTATTTTATGATGAACAAGGGTAACAATATGACAACTGCATGCTAATTTATGCTCTTTATTGATAAATGAATGTCCAAATCATTTGCATATTAATTTAGACCAAACTACTTTGGCACATCCCTGTCATTGGTGCTGAACCTGCTTTAGATCACGTTCAACGCATACACCAAGTGGAGATGTCTTCACAAGTATTTGATTTTCATGTTGTGTCTGCTATGCTTGCCCACAGCAATACACTAGTGAACTGCTTTGGTTTTGTTTCATTTGTAGCTAGCTTATTACAAGTGATATCTGACCACCAGGCTTTCTTTGTGAATCTTAATAGTGGCAGCTGCTTTCTGACTGTTATGTTCATAGTTATCACCAACTCAGCATAGGTTGATAATGAAATTTGCATTTTAGGTAAGTTAGGAAAGGGATAACTGTGCTAAAAACATTGACGCTATCACCTGGCACTATAGAACTTTTTTTTTTAATATGACATTGTTCATGACATTGTTTTGGTTTAGATGTATTTTCCCTCTTTCATAGGATTTTTTTAACAATAGAATTAAACAATTCACAAGCGTCCTGCCACAGAGCTACAACAACCAGCTTTTGAAAGAAAGAGAATAGAGAATACATCTAATGAGTGAAAGAAGGCTGAGAAAAAACTACAAAATATTTATGACAATTATGTTCAAAATTAATACAAATTGTTTAGCTAATTGCACAGACCACACCTT
>WLWD01004508.1_pt1 | contig 20310 bp, 15 predicted proteins | sample 6712731 | NCBI WGS metagenome assembly WLWD01 (sample SAMN12718690, study PRJNA576275) | sponge metagenome | isolation source: marine sponge | host: Mycale hentscheli | place: New Zealand: South Island, Marlborough, Capsize Point | collected 2014-11-01
ATTTTAAGCCAAGTGGAAATATTAGGCACTACATTGCTTCCTTAAATATATTTAAAATGTAATAAGTCTGAAAACACATTGGCTTATATACTTCAATGTTGCTACAGAAGAGCATGAATAAAAAACAAAATGAATGCTGTGAATAGCTCAGAGAATAAGTCATAGAACTAACACTCTGATGCAAAAATCTTATTGTTCAAAAACTAGAAAGTTTAATTTCTGACTTCTTCAAGACTTCAATGCCCAGACATTCTAAGTATATGTTTTTTATACTACTTTTCTCTAATGAGCCTTGTAGCTGATGGCTCAAAGAGATAGGCTTAATAAAAGAAATTATTACGGGAAGCAAAAAGTGTTTTTGAACATGATATTTGTCAATATGTTGTACTGACCTACAGGTTTATCACTATATAACTCATCTTAGTTGGATTGTGTTGTCGGTTGCGAGTCAAATGTAGCTAAGGTGTAATGCAGAGTCAAATGTAGCTAAGGTGTAATGCAGAGTCAAATGTAGCTAAGGTGTAATGCAGAGTCAAATGTAGCTAAGGTGTAATGCAGAGTCAAAGAATGTGTTCTCATGATGTATGACTACATTTTGTATATTTAGCTACCACCAGGTCTTGTTTGTGGACACACCTTCAGTATTCAGCTTATATACTATTCATTCACAAAAAACTTGTGGTGAACTTGTCAGTGTTTTTGCCATTCAGAGCAAAAAAAAAAAGAGGATATTATGATAAAATAAAGTTCAGTGTTTTTTTAATCTGAATTTAATCAGTCCTTCTCATGTTTTGGTATATCTTCACTAAATAGAAAGGCAACAAATATTTCTCCCAGTCCTTATCATGTTTTGGTAATCTTCACTAAATAGAAAGGCAACAAATATTTCTCCAAGTTTAGACCTTTTTAACTACATAATTCCCAAATCTTTGTAACATTGATATCTATGTTTAGTTGAACAAATATTGACTAGCTACTTATAGTTACCAGAATTAGTAACTACTACTTATCATCTACATGTGTCATATAGAGTAGAGGTATAACAAATTCAGTGTAACTGAGTATACAATTCCAGTCCATAACTCCTATAAATTCATTATGGGGCTCAAAATTAGCATCTCTATTTGCTTATGCTGACTGAAGAAAATAACCAACAGAAGACATCATTATTTTTATACAGCATCTTTGACTGCAATATTATTGTGATTGTGTGCAAGTATTAATGCAATAATAGATAATTGCTTTATGTAAAGCGATACTATTGTGTGAATTAAGTGATACCATTCATATACTATTATAACCAGTGGCTGACATTAATATGAAGAATGTTGAAGTGTATAGCATAGTTTAATCTAGTCATCACACATGACTCTATCCACCTTTTGCTTATTACTCTAGAACAATGTGTGCATAAACACTCAGCACGTAGTTACACAAGCTCTAGAAAACGTGCAGAAATCAGTCGTCAAGTCATCAATAACTTTAGAATGAAAGACTTTTCCTTATTAGGTATACAGTTAGCTCCCTTTGGGTAATAATGTTTGTGCGCTATAGAAGCGGTCCTGTGTTCAATTCCCGGTGGCGACCAAATATTTTTAATTCTGTATTGTTTAAAATAGTTTGTGACGCAGAGAGAAAACATCTAATGGTATGATTTGTAGAATTTAGGACTCAGCTCTCTTTCAAAAACTATAGGGGGCTCTAGCATTTCCAGCCCCCACCATACACCTCCATGCTTACTAATCAATGAGCAGCTGCATGGTGATGATATCTGACTCTAAAAATGGTCAATTTAAATATTTAGAGTACTTTAGGGAATCTAAAGATGCAACTGTTTAATGAATACAATGAAATTAATGAATATTCTTTCAATTTTTAATTAGCTATGTGGGATGTGTGGTCATTGGGTTTTTGTTACAAGTTATCTCTTGAGGTCAAATTAGTTATAGAACCATTGAGTTATTCTGTTCCAAGACATACAAATACAAGCCAGGTCATCTACTACTTTGATGGCAGCTGCTTCCACCTTTTGGGCGGTCAGTGATTCCTAGACCTAACTATCAATTAGTCCAGTGGGAAATTGTACTTTTGATGCAATATTGTGACAGAGTGGACCAAAGCATGAAACTTAGCACAGTATTTGTTGAAGGTATGTACAGTAATATTAGAAGGGGTGCCATCCAGATATACATTCCTTTACAAAAATATGTCTTACAAGAAACTTTTGGTCAATATAATCGGCGATACCCGCGAATTTTTTTATTTGCGTGCCCAATACAATTATTATAGCAAAAATAATAAACGGCAATATTATAGGCAGCTAGACTATTTAATAGAACTAGCTACCCTGATAGCTAGCCAGGTGTGGCAAGTTTCAGAGAATTTATTTCAGTAGAATAAAACCATATTATTTCGGCTTGTGGAGCCTTCTAGTGCTTACTGAACTGAATGAGGGTGACTGAACAAGGAACTTTGTATAAACAGATGATACAGAACATGAGATCATTGTGTGGTGGTGCACAGCCCGGAATGTTAGTTGGTGTTGGAGAATTTCTGTGACATGTGAGTTGTACTTGGGAGGTGTGAAGGTGTAGTCATAATTTAATTAGTGGCAGCCATTCTGGAGGGGTCACTAATTAAATTATGACTACACCTTCACACCTCCCAAGTACAACTCACATGTCACAGAAATTCTCCAACACCAACTGACATTCCCAGGGGCTGTGCCCCACCACACAATGATCTCATGTTCTGTATCATCTGTTTATACAAAGTTCCTTGTTCAGTCACCCTCATTCAGTAACCACTAGAAAGCTCCATAAGCCGAAATATTATGGTTTTATTCTACTGAAATAAATTCTGTGAAACTTGCTACACCTGGCTAGCTATCAGGGTAGCTAGTTCTATTAATAGTCTCGCTGCCTGTAATATCAGGTGACTCCTAATCATTAACATTAACCACAATACATTATAATAAACAATTGAGCTCTTTTACATAATTAACTGTTGATCAAAATTTCACACTTTAAATAATTTGTTTTAATTATACAATTTTTTTTGGCACCCCTTCTGATACTGTTATATATGCCAAACCGAACCTGCATACCAAGTTTCATGCTTTGGTCCACTCTGTCACAATAATTTTTCTTATCTGCAGGACTAAATAATTGGGCTCTTCTTTTCTCTTCAGGACAACAAACTCCTCTAGCCCCCTCTCACACATCTAGCTATGTCTCTCCTTGGTTCTTGTCGCACTGAAGACCCACAATCTCTCATGCTAATTAGCCCTCAATGGAGGCCCCCACTATCCCCTACCTACATTGACCAACCAATTATTTGGTATTCCTATCTATCTATCTTCAGCTCTTCTCGAATCATGGAGCTCCCTTTTCCTTTGTCTATCTCTCCTGCTTCTGAATTTCTGTCCTACTTTGAGAAACTCTTGTCTTCTATTTCGAACATTAGCCTTTCCTTGAAAACTAATTAGTCCCCTCCTTTACTTGTCTATTCCACCTGCACTTTAGTTGTAATTAATTGCTCGCCTTTTTGCCTTCTCTTCCCTAAGATTTTAAACCTACACCTTATTTTTGCCTTCCATCGTCTATTGCACCCGCTTTTTAGAAATAACCAGCATTTTCTACTGAATGTGATGGCACATTACCGACCATAAAGCGACGATGCTTTACCAAACCGTACAAGCTCATGAATTATTCATGATACATACACCGTCGGTCATCGTTACCGACACACAAGCGTATTATTATTATAGATAATTTACAATAGTACACCAACAATAATAATATGGAAAAGTGTTTCTGAAAAACAATAAAATCATTAATGAATGGAGATCTCTAGAATTTCTTAGTTTCATTTATAAAATTAAAGACATAGCTAAATGTGTTTTATTTATTTTAACGTTTTGTCATAGCCAACCAATTCCATAATTTGTTAAGAGCATAGAAAACTCGTGAAACTTTAAACTACAGTTTGTATGTGACAGATGAGTATTAAGCTATCACTACTTTAGTCAATGACTATATAGCCTCTTGTAACTGGACTATAGCCTTTTAACAGTAGGTGAACAAGACTTAAGACACATTAACTTCAGGCAAACTAAATGAATGTAGCCTTATTGTTATTTTTGTATAAAGATTTTGTAATCAACTTTTATCAGATTTGACCTTATGTGAATTATTTGTGCACAATTGCTCACTCACCATTTGTGCTGAAGCACATAAGTAGTTATATAGATTAAATAAGTAAATTAAATAACATAAAATTTAACTTCAATTTAAAGACTAGCAACAGAAAGTGGTTCTACACTCTTGAAAACTCTATGCTAAAGCTATTGCACATAAACTATCCTGTACTCCACACAATATTTGGTGCCCTCTTGATGCTTCCAGAATTCTTCAAACTCTTTCATAACTAGTGTGGATGACATTACACGTACCTATCGCGCTGGCTGCCACATATTCTATGTCCATGCCGTCAAACTCCCACCCTCCTAGCACACAGACCCTTCAGCTAGTGCTCACCAATCGCAATAAAAACTAACGACTATACTAAGATTTTCTAAAGCATGTGAGCTTTTTTCAGTTTCCATTTTACATTTTATCCGTTAGAGAGGTGGGACCATGGCCCCAGCAATTAAAGCATTTTCATCAGCCTATATTCTCTTTTCCTTGACATTCTAGTCTCCTCTAGCACACTCACAAATGTTCTAGTACATACTTTGAAAGACTTAATAAACTGGCTTATAAATAAAACATAGACTTCCGAGCAAGACTCATTGGACATATCACCTGAAGGCTGTGGGTTTTCATTTTTATATACCTAATTCATACTCAGAATTATGTTATTTAGGAAGCAATTGGACTGTGTACCGGTTTATGCCCATGCCAACCGTTACTATTATTATTGTATTCTCTTGTTGTTTCATTTACATTATAAGAACATCTGTTATTATCCCTTATTGAACCAGTGGAGTTATATATTATTTGTGGTGCTGAACTACTTACCCACCCTAACCAGCCGATTGTTCCAACTTTCTTAATCCTGAAAGTTACTGCCACTGGCCGTGAGCAGTCAGTGAGGCTTTACAAAAATAAATTGCACGCGCAGTGTAGCTAAATGCCATGAATGTTTGTGGAGGTCTGGCTAGGCCCACACAAAGAGATACTCCCATAACAATTATTAACTCACATTCATTTTAATCAAGTCAATCTGAGCGAACAGATCAGCACAGAATTGAGTAAAATTGAAATTATAAAATGTTTTGTATTGACTCACAGTACAATTATATATAATTATGTGGAAAACAAAAACAATATTTGTTCTGCACAATTTAAATCACTAATGAATTTCAATATTCCAATGCTAACTTTAGCCATTCTCACAATGTTAGTGCTTTATGCTACCTACGTTGACGTTTGGACACTTTTCTACCTTGGACACAGTCTTCAATCTATCATCTGGAGTGCTACTTTCAGAAAATTTAATTTCATTAGTATTCACTGCCCCTGGAGTATTTAATGGCTGTGACTGATCTTCAACCATCGCTGATTCTTTTGAATAATCATAAGTGAAATTTTCTCCATTAGCTTTTTTTAGCTCTTCAAATCTTCTAATATGCAGCATACAGCAGATCTTACAAATTATATTATTTGTACAACCAGTTATGTCCAATTTTCGCAAATGATGTTTACATATTTTCTAATAGAAGCAATAAACAATACTTATAATGGTATTAGGTCATATGTACTTTAATGAACAAATGCAGTAAAGAAAAATTAACTAGTGAAGTTGTACATTCTTATTAATGAAGTTGTACATTCTTATTAATGAATATTAATTATAGCCATCTATACGATGAGCTACAAAAATTGTACTCACTATAAACTACTCCTCTTTTTAAAACTTCTTATATTTCTTAGCTTTCTTGAAATCCAACGTTGCGTTCAGCAGAATTGAAGTAAAAGTATATTACCCATTTATGGCACACTAGAGTTGAATGTCCTACCCCACACTATATAAAGCTAAAGTATGTAGTGTTTAGCAGCACACTAAAGTCAAATTGTATTACTTTATATGAAATGCTTATGTTGAAGTGTGTGTGTCATTAAACAGTGCTGAAAAAAGTAATATCATTCATTTTATATTCCGCTATGATTTGCTAGACATTTGACAAGGTAACCTAATCTCAAGCATTTAGTCTGTCTAGACTAACCTGCTTTGTAAGGCTCTAAATAATTTCTGAAAGTAGTCAATTCATACTATATCACATCTTATACTGTTATGCCATATATATGTGTATACATACACATAATTAGACAAGTGGCTAGATTCAGTACAATTGTGATAGCATCTTATTTCACTGTGCTCACTTGCCATACCTTACAAATGTAATAGTATAAACATAAGTAAGTGAATAAGGCAAAAATACAATTAAACATAGCAAGAGTACTTTACAATACATGCACAGAGAGACAGTAGTAGTTACAGTATCCATCATTAAAAAGCTTTGAATTATGTCCAGTAAAATAGACATAGCATTGAGAAAATAAATATTATTATGGAAAATATGGTTCTGGTACAACATTATGGTGAAAAACAGTGTTCCTACTCCTATTATACAGTCAAATTACGGTTAGATCATGTAATTTTTTATGTTTCACACCATATATTATTATTTTACCTCTAAGAAGATCTCAAAGACGATGTTAATACACAATTCTTTACCTGATTGCATGATGGACATAGACAATAATTTTTAGGGAGTTTAGAGTTACATGTGAAGCAATTTCCCTCAATTACTTCTATTGACATTTTCTTTATCAGATAGGCAACAGAAGGAGCATTGGCGATTCCTACATAGAAATATCACTTGAATAATCATAATACAGTACAAAAATATTATTTTTTAAAATTACTTTCATTTTCTTTTTTATACGAATCATGGCAGGATCTGCAAACACAGCCAAACTTTACAATTTTAGCAATGTATGCTTTATGCTTCTTGGAACAACTAGAGCACATTGGCTGAACCACACATAGAGCCTCGTTACAAGATAAAAAAAAAATTAATAATAAACATACCCTAGAACATGACTGACAAGGCTTTTCTCCGTCATACCAATGAAGGTATTTGCCACAGTCAATGCATTTGTCATCATCTATCATGGGGTTAAACTTTACTCCAACATTTAATTCAATTTCATCCTAAAAGTGATAAGTATGTTAAAATATAAGTCACATTTATTATACTTGCAGGAAATCTAAATCACCCCAAAAGTTTAGCTAGTAGCTATATATTTACTCAAGCACATACAGTATAAAAATATTATGTACAACATCAGTAAGAAGCAACCATTACAAATATACTGAACAAATGTGTTTTAAAGTTGAAGCAAAAAAAAAAAAAGCCAAGAGAGGAAAGTATAATTTTGCCCTTCAAACTATATCAGAAGTAATCAAATGACATGCTAAACAACCTTTGACTACAGAAATCTTTATCATAGTACAAGAGATCATAAATAAAAACATAAGGTTGCAAGAATCTAAACTTTGTAAGACATTAATAGAGTAATTAAGTAAAAAAGTAAGTATAGCAGATTTGAGTGAGTTGTGTAAGACACTGACTGATAAAGGATGATAAGAGATGGAAGCAACTGGAAGTGAATTTATAATAATATACTATTACAGACTGTATAATTCTCTGAAACTGTAAGAGGCAATATTAGACTAATTACAATAATATTGAAGTCCTTCACATTTGACTTATTTGTTTAAAATCAATGTAGCTAATTTATAAACTAATATATAATACTGTTAGAGAAGTTGCCAATCACATATGTGATTGGCAACTTCTCTAACAGTATTATAGCTAGTGAGCAGATTCTTTGTTAGCTGATTACCTCCAAAAATTTTGATTTAATTTTTCTCAATTTTTTTTCCTCATTGATGGCATTTAGTCATTTTTCGAAGCAGCAAGCCAATGAACATTTTGCTGCTAAGGTCAAAGTCTACCTGTGTACAAAGTACATAATATAAGTGTGAAAGCCTAAATGCCAACGAGTTTTTTCTGGCTACTTTTCTCATGGTTATATGCTCAATAAAAGAAGTGATATTATTGCAGTAGCTTTGTCTATGATAGTAAATGTAAATAATGTTTTCCCTCTCTATGCCCGGGAAGAATTGAATAAATTAAAAATAAAATTTCAGGCTTTACACACACAGGTGATAACATAAATAACAGTTTATTATTCTAATTCTTTACTTGCCTCGTGTTTTGGTTTGCTGAATAAAGTAGCAGATTTGCGATGACTACATACTTTCCATAAAATCAGTACCAGCGACATAAGTAAAAAACTATACATAAAAAAAATTACTGAAAAAAATAATGCTGATATTTCCAAATGTTGTAAAGGGGTATTTCTTTGACAATAGTCTAAAAAAAAAACAATACAAACAAAACACAATGGGAATTACAGTAATAAAAAGAATTAAATATAAACTTAAATATGATTAGTACTATGCCGAATTCTTAAGTGTAAATTTAACAAATACATGTATCTTAAGCTTTAGTCTCTATTTGGAGCTGACTATTCCTTTCCATAGGCACAACACTAAATTTCCAGATAACAAAATGATTAAAGTGATCCTGGGAAACCTTCATGTATGTATACTTGGAAACAACAATGTACATCAATATTCTGCTGTACACTTTAATCATTTTGTTATCTGGAAATTTAGTGTTGTGCCTATGGAAAGGAATAGTCAGCTCCAAATAGAGACGTTCATGTATGTATACTTGGAAAAAACAATGTACATCAATATTCTGCTGTACACTTTGGTCATATTAGTTGTTGTTATGCCATATATTTATACATATATGCACATTCTACTTACTCAGACACAGTTTGACAAAATTTACCAGACTTAAACAGTAGATCCAGCCTAATTATCTGCTATCCATGGTTTGTAGTTTGGAGTGGTGACTCATGTAAATTAGGTAGTTTTAACTCCCAAATTTAGTTCACTAGGACCAACACAATCTCAGCAATATTAGCTTTTTAGAGGAAGAGCAGCTATAAAAACCATGAAATTAGTTTAAACAGTTAGGTAACTTGCAAATTTTACACAACTCAGTGGGCAGTCTGTAATAGCTGATTTTTTTTTGATAATAATCAGATGGTCCAACCAGGACATCTGGATAAATAGTATTTGATATTCATTCCAGCTCTATTCCAAGGCATCATATAGCAGCTACAGTTAACCCTTTCGACACCGACTTTCTCCAACACTACAGGCGTCTTTTAGAATTCGAATTTGATTTTTGAATTTCTACCGCAAAGCAACAGCAAAAATTCACAAACAAACAGCCAGGCATATACAGTAGGTAGCTATAGCCTTATAACAAGCAAAATAAGCTTCTAAAAGCCTGAAAATAACCGGAACCAGTCCATCTTATGGCAGGTTTCAAGCAGAGTCCAAGGAACTAGCCCAATTGATTGCTCTCGATGTCCGGTAGGAAAAACTTTATCCATATTCTTCCAAAATGCTGAGGGACTCTCTATAGGGTTCATACTTTCTATTCTGAGTGTTGGAAGTCTGTAGGCAAGAAAAGATTTGGGCGCTCGGTGTCCTGAAAGTTCTCGGTCACAATTTTCTCGATCTCCGTTCTCAGACAATTAAAAAAATACGCAACCTGCCCGTACTGGTTCAATTTTTTTTAAAAGGAAGTACAATGCTTACACTACGTATAATAAAGAAATGACAGTTCAATTTAAAATAGATTTGTTTTAAATTCAGAGATGTAGACCTGTTCTCGCCTACATATATGCGGTTACGGCGTCGAAAGGGTTAAACCATTAAGCTATAACATTTGAGCATACACATGTAAAAGGTGTACATTTAAGATTTAATTCAATCAACAGAATTTGCCTACCGTATATAGCTACCTAAAATGGAAATAATAGCTATCCTTTACTTTCCATTCATTAACTTTCAGTAAATTTTTAGTATGTTGAAAGTAATGTGGAACAGTACTAGAATTCTTAAGAAATTATAGCAATTTTTTTATAAAGTAAAACCATAAAATAAGTAGCAAAATGAGAATAAAAAGTCTAGTTTAGATAAACACATACATATATACTTACGTTGACTAGCAATAACTCCACGACTAATCCACAATGCAAATACTAGCAAAAACAAAATGATTGTGATTATGTGCAGTCCATAGATTAAACGCTCTAAAATTGGAAAAAAGGTAAGCATTAGATCATAATAATGCAGTAAAAGTTTATCATCAAAATGGTGCATTGAATTGAAAAGGTTATCATGAAAGTTAAGTACAAACAGAAACACCATGTCACATTAAGTAGAATGTGATGTCACATTCAGTAGAAAGTGATTAATTGTAGCTAATAAGCGGGTAGAATAGACAGGGGAAGAAGGCAGCGTAGAGTCCATAAAGGAAGGCATAAAGGTGATTAACTATAACTAAAAAGCAGGTGGAATTGGCAAGGTAATGCAAAAGGAAAGCAAAAGTACAAAAGGGAACTATTAATTGTACTAAAATGTGGGTGGAATCGAATCCTCGAGTAAAGGCAGCATAAATTAAAAAAAATGTCAGAAGTATGAAAAAGGAGGCAAAAGTTTTACAAAGCATAAATCCTCCACAATCAGAGATTCAGAAAAAGGAGAGGTAGATAAAAGAAGAGAAGGGACTCAAGAAGAAAGCTGAAATAAAGGAAAAGTGGGGGATAAAAATTCCATGTAATCACATAATAGTCAGTCTATAGTACTTACTATCTTTCCGATCTTTCAAAAAAACGATGCTAACGATAAATTCCACGATTAATAAAATACATCCCAATATATACATTATCAATCCAAATAAAGTATATACAGTGTTGACATCCTCTGACCCCACTACAAAAAAAAAAGAGCAAAGACCAATGGTTAGATCATTTCCAAGTATCACAACATTATAAAAACAAGTAATTTTGTATTATATAAGGAATATATGGAAATTTTAAATGTGCTACTCAAAGAACATGACTAACTACTTGGACATCAATAACATTATTCAGTGACATTATAAATAACAAAAATTACCACATTAATAAAATCTATTTAACTCCAAAATACCTCACCTTGTCCGTAAGTAAATTCAATATTCACACTTTCGTTGAATTTTTTCTGTCGCATTATGGTTACATTATAAACAATTTGGGTTTTGAAATCCAATTGCAGATTCTCATTTTGACGTATCACTTTCATTTCGCTCAAACCATTTTCACTACCATTATCAATAAAGGTGATGCAATCTCCACTGAAATTTGAAGTGCAAGTTAAAAAAAATGAACATTCAGTGTTATTGGTGATGTCAAATACATCAGTAGCAACAGCATCTGTGTTCATTTACAAGTTATAATGCTAGTGATTCTATACACAACAACAAAACTAACCAATCAGAACTGAAGTATTATATGTATGAATATGGTAGGATGCAATAATCGTCACTATCACTTGATTTTCATCCAACATTTCAGTATCATTTAGCATTGCTTGAGCAGTATATACTTCAGTGTTATTACTATCACTGATAAAGGATCGATATATTTCTACACTATTTGATAATCCGTGTATGTCAATGTTGTAAAGAACATTTCGATAGCAATCATTAGAAACCTGAAAAGTGTAAAATAGCATATCTGAGAATTTAAACAGGTTGATCCTAAATGCTAGTTACAGATGAAATGTTCTAGCATGCTAGTTCCAATTAAATAAATACACCAAAATGAAGTGAAAGCTTAGTAAGCTAGCCTAGAAATATTCGCCATCAATTATATGAAGAATATGCCACTTCAGAATTTTTTTTGCTCTAAACATTCCTAAATATAGAAAGCACAGCTGAGATGCCAAAAACATCCATACACTTAAATAATAACAATCCTGATAGCCCTTCAAGGAGAAAGTAGCTTGTAAGCTTAAGCTATATAATGAAGACCCACAGGAATATAACTTTTGTAAGCACATGAAAGTATTTTTTTTATTACGGCAAAAACTATACAACTGACTAAAGTAACTGCTAAAATAACACAAACAAGGAGTGCTAGGGGCATCTATAAACAAACAACTACCAACCACACAAAACAAGGTTGATAAAACCAAAGTCTGAGGAGTAGTGGCAAGGGTAGGGGTTAGAAAAATGAAATACTTTAGTCATTTTTCATGTCACCTGAGAGAGAGAGCATATCTAACCACAGGCCTTCTATGCTAGTCAGAGGGACCATTCAATACTGATATACAGAAAACATCAATTATCTCAAGTAGAATAAGTAAAAGTGCATGATGACATGTATGTTTTTTCCAGCCCTATTTTAACAATTGCTGAATCAGTTCAGTATGTTGGGGATTGGAAGACGTCTTCAAACAAGAGGAGAACTAATGAACTTGCTAGCTAGCTTCACCATACTTTACCATACGTCATGTTTATAACAATATTCATAGTCAAACTATTTTATCATGTCATTCACATAATAATTTAGTGTTAAGACCGTGTGTACTGCCTATACCTGCATCACTAGTTAGGTCTACAAAGATGGCAAAGTATCCATCACCCTGGTGTGGGAGCACAATTTGAATTCTGGTTAGCTAGCTTAGCTTGGTGGTCCTTCGACTATGCTCTGCAATCAACTGCACTCTGGTGGAGTTACATAATGCACACACAATGCTCTTATTAGATGAAGACATTCTATATATAGCACTTCGAGTGTCTTTGTGAAAGAACAGACACCAGTACATTTTACAGCAGGTTTTAAGGAGAATTTGAGAAACAAGAATTGTCAATTGCTCACGATGTCCTGAAGGAAAAACTTTATCCATAACCTTACAAAATACATCCTGACTCTCAATTGGCTTCATATGTACTTTCAATTATAAAAAGTATAAATTTCACTGAAAATTCTCATTAAAAAAATTCTCAATCTCTGTTTTGAGTCAATTAAAAAATATGTAACCTGCCCTTATAGAAAAAGAAACAACATAATAACATTGAACAGATTTTTTAATCAGTAAATGCAGGCCTGTCCTCATCCTCGTCTGTGTTGAATGGAACTGTTTACATATAAAATGCAGTGAGTGAAAAAAAAATGTTTGCAAGCTTATTGTCATGTCAACATGTATGTACGATATTTTGACACTCCAACTCCATACAAGGGGAAAAGGTGTGAGTCTGTAATCAGGTAGAAAAGATTTCCAGAGCCTAGGAAGGTAGTTCTAAGGAGACAGGTGATGGTCATCCTAAGAATCACGTATGCTGCCACCAGGAAAAAGGCGATCCGAGTGTGTGTAGCCCAAATTGTGCCGAATGTTTTAGTTTTTTATAAAAAGTTCAGCATAGAACATACATACATTCAGAGAGGTAGCCAAATCCAACAAAACATGAACAAAACAGCAGTATATATGACATAAACAAGGATCAATGAGGGGTTGGATCCCGACCCTTACATATCACCTCATACTCTTTTCCGGCCCCACACACCCAAATGTATCAAACATTAAACATTTACAGCAGCATTTCTCTATAAAACTACCTAGAGTTAAATTAAACTTGACACTTCGAGTTTGAACCAAAACTTACTTCAAGAATTATGCACAGAATTAAGTAATACTTACAGAATGTAGCCAAGTAATGTTGATTTCATTTAATTTTGCTTCCAAACCTTTGTAAAATGCAGTGTAAGAAATATTGGAGAGCCCAGGTGAAATGGATGGCACTTCTGCATGTTGTTAAAAAAAAAGTTAAATTTAATACACATGTTGCTATAAATTCATATATTATTATATCTCAAAAAGTGCAATAAGTAAAATAATTGTCACATGAATACTTAAACTTTCAAAACTACAGATACTTTTAAATATATTTGAATTACCATACTTTTACATTTTAACAGGAAGGGTTTTTCTAAAAAAATTCAGATGTATCAACAAATAAATTATGAAGAATGATGAGATACTCAACTCCGTCAAATTCTCCTAAAGTCCACAAGCTTCAGTGCAGGCCAAGAAATGACTATAACACATAGTAGTTACTAAATTGGTATATTTGTGCTTATTACCTTTGTTACAAGCTTATTGAATAAATGCTTATTGTCATTTTACTGTTCAGGGAATGGAAGCTGTTTCGGAACAAGAGGAGAACTAATCAACTTGCTAACTAATTTTACCACACTTTACTAATGTGCATAATGATTATAACAATATTCATTGTCAAAACATAATTTGTGTCATCTCACTCACACATACTGTGCTGTAATTACACAGACATACTTAAATTAGTATCCTAGTAAAGTGAACTAATGAGGGGTCAAGATCATGCGTACTGCCTATGTATATTTGCTTCCCTAGTCATGTCTACTATGACAGCAAGGTGGAATAGTCCGGATGCACACTTTAATTCTAGTTAGCTAAGTCAGGTGGGTGGTCCTTCGACTTCGCTTTGCGACCAATTGCTTGGAGTTATGCCCCATGAACATTTACAATATACATTCATTAATGCATCAATAAAATAAATTCTTTTAAAAATTAGTTTAAAATGACTCACTAGCTATAGTACAGTTAGAGAAGTTGCCAATCACATATGTGAGGCTTCAGAAGCCGATAACTTAAATTAAAGCACCTCTGAATACCTTTATTCATATGTTTAGTCTATTTAGCAGTACTCTTTAGGATCAGTTGGTAACCACAGTTCTACTAACGGTAAGAAACTTTTTTGAACAAAGAAGAGGTTTGCCACACCACACTGTGAGAAGAAAATGTAACTTTATGAGTTTATAAATTAGCTACATTGATTTTAAATAAATAAGACAAATGTGAAGGACTTCAATATATTGTAATTAGTCTAATATTGCCTCTTACAGTTTCAGAGAATTATACAGTCTCTGATAGTATATAATTATTATTAATTCACGTCTAGTTGCTTCCATCTCTTATCATCCTTTGTCAGTCAGTGTCTTACACAACTCACTCAAATCTGCTATACTTACTTTTTTACTTAATTACTCTATTAATGTCTTACAAAGTTTAGATTCTTGCAACCTCATGTTGTTATTTATGATCTCTTGTACTATGATAAAGATTTCTGTAGTCAAAGGTTGTTTAGCATGTCATTTGATTACTTCTGATATAGTTCGAAGGGCAAAATTATACTTTCCTCTCTTGGCTTTTTTTTTTTTAGCTTCAACTTTAAAACACATTATTGTTCAGTATATTTGTAATGGTGCTTCTTACTGATGTACATAATATTTATACTGTATGTGCTTGAGTAAATATATGGCTACTAGCTAAACTTTGGGGGTGATTTAGATTTCCTGCAAGTATAATAAATGTGACTTATATTTTAACATACTTATCACTTTTAGGATGAAATTGAATTAAATGTTGGAGTAAAGTTTAACCCCATGATAGCTGATGACAAATGCATTGACTGTGGCAAATATCTTCATTGGTATGACAGAGAAAAGCTTTGTCAGTCATGTTTTGGGGTATGTTTATTATTTATTTTTTGTTTATCTTTTAACGAGGCTCTATGTGTTGTTCAGCCAATGTGCTCTAGTTGTTCCAAGAAGCATAAAGCATACATTGCCAAAATTGTAAAGTTTGGCTGTGTTTGCAGTTCCTGCCATGATTCGTATAAAAAAAAAAATGAAAGTAATTTTTAAAAATAATATTTTTGTATATGATTATTCAAGTGATATTTCTATGTAGGAATCGCCAATGCTCCTTCTGTTGCCTATCTGATAAAGAAAATGACAATAAAAGTAATTGAGGGAAATTGCTTCGTATGTAACTCTAAACTCCCTAAAAATTATTATCTATGTCCATCATGCAATCGGGTAAAGAATTGTGTATTAACATCGTCTTTGAGATCTTCTTGGAGGTAAAATAATAATGTATGGTGTGCAACATAAAAAAATTACATGATCTAACCGTAATTTGACTGTATAATAGGAGTAGAAACACTGTTTTTCGGTATTATACACTGTTAAAAATGAAGTGTTCCAGTAACACTGCTAGGAGCGTTCCCAGGAGAGGGAGGAATTTATGCCCCACCCATGTTTCCTGAACACTGCACGAGGGTTATAATATAACACTCTGAGAGGTGTTTGGACAATATCTTTAGCAGAGTTGTATTAACACCTTCTGCAAGCTTATTACAACACTAAGTAACATGTTTCAATGGCACTGCTAATAAATAATGACCACACCTCATTCACATAACCTCAAAATTTTTAGATAAATAAATGATTGACAATGAATACATAAAAATAGATTGAATAAAGTAGCTAAACAGTTTTAAAGCTGTCCTTTCAACATGAGTAGATGAAATATCATGATATGCACTCCATTTATGATCCATCATGTTCAAGATAAATGTACCTGCATTGACACATAAAAATATAACATAAATCAATAAGCAATATACAAACACATTCATAAATGCTAGTAAACACATATTCTAAACACACACCCAGACTCAGCTAAACACTCAATTCTAAACACGCTCATAAATGCAACTAAACAAACTATCCAAAATATGTGACCCTCTACGGGAAAATCGGGCACAGCGCGGCAAGTGGCCCAATCCGCTGTAAATGCCGCCGTCAAAATACAGCTCTCAGTTTAGTAGTAAGTACAGTGGCTATCATGAGTGAAGCCAAGAATCTTGCTAGAGCATTAAACCTCAGCCACCGTGATGGTCTGGACATGATGGGTGGAGCTGACGCTGAAGCCATGGCTCCAGGAAGTGAGGACCCGCTTTCTGACTGTAAGTCACTTATTACAGTTAACTATAACCCTCATCAGTTCATCATCTTTTTTTCCCTTTTTTTTTTTAGGTGATGAAGAATTTGATGGCCATTTTACCAACTATTATGAAGGTAAAAATTTAAATTTAAATTTTTTTTTGATAAAAAAAACAAACAAAACAACTTCTTATAAAGCTTCTAGGGATGTCTCATCAGCAGAGTTGAAGACGAAGATGACCTCTATGATCCTCTGGATTCTTTGGACTGCTCTGTACCAGACATCGAGCCTTCATCATTGCATCCTGACCACTCATCTGTTTTCTTGTCACCACCCCATTCCGACCCCACTTTTCTTTCCCCTTCCGATACTGTGTCCGTTGCCTGCCGACGGAACAGCATCATCTGTGTTAAGGAAAGGAAGAGGTCAAGAAAGCCATCACCAGCAAGGACGAAACGACTTACCTCAACTGAGCAGTTAGACCAGTTTTTAGCCAGTCACAGTCACCAACTCCTTCACCATCACCAGTTTCGTCCGCCCTTCCAAAAGAATTAGAAGTACAGACATCAATTATTAATTATTATTTTTTTATTTTCAGTCATCTCTTTTAAATTATGTATCATCTATACAAGTAATACACACCTTTACTTTGTTCTTATGTCCAGTGTTATCAAAATCTATCTATTTACATTGAATACGCAATATAATTATCCCAACTCAGCTAAAACCACAAAAAAAAATACTCTAGTGGACAATAGTAAAAACAGACATTACCAAGATAAATAAAACTATTAGTGCAAACACCAATAAAAATGACTCTAGTGCATGTGGGCACTAATAAGAATGACTCTAGTACATGCGAGCACTAAAAAGAATAACTCTAGTACATGCGGGCACTAAAAAGAATGACTCTAGTACGTGTACACACTAATGAAAAACCACAAGCCCACCTCAGAACCACTCAGATAGCCTCGAAGGACAAAATTTAACAACAGGAAGTGAAACTGGAAGTGACATCATGTGACACGCCCACCAGTGAAGAAATAATTTGGCCTCAAGGACTTCGCCCGTACCTCCAAAGATCACCTGATTAGTAAATTATTTCATCGGGTATCGTAATTTCCTTACAACAAAAGCTACTACAATCAAACTAGCAATAACTAACTTAATCGAACATACTACAACTGACAGACACTAGCATGTGCTGACACTAATACGAATAAATCTAGTACGTGATAACACTAATAAGGATGACTCTAGTACTTGATAACACTAACAAGAATGACTCTAGTATAGTGTAATTACTATGTGCATGCATGGTGTTAGCACTATGTGCGTGCACCGTAATAGTACTAGTGTGTGCACAGTGTTTGGTGTTAGCACTATGTGTGTGCACCGTAATAGCACAGTGCGTGCATTGTTAGCACTATGTGTGTGCACAGTAATAGTACTACGTGCAGTGTTAGCACTATGTGCGTGCACAGTAATAGTACTACGTGCATGCACAGTGTTAGCACTATGTGCGTGCACAGTGTTAGTACTATGTGCGTGCACAGTAATACGTGCATGCAGTGTTAGTACTATGTATATGCACAGTGCTAGCACTATGTGCGTGCACAGTGTTAGTACTACGTGCGTGCACAGAAATAGTACTACGTGCATGCACAGTGTTTGTACTATGTGCGTGCACAGTAATACGTGCATGCACAGTGTTAGTACTATATGCGTACACAGTAATACGTGCATGCAGTGTTAGTACTATGTGTGTGCAGTGCTAGCACTATGTGCGTGCACAGTAATAGTACTACGTGCATGCACAGTGTTAGTACTATGTGCGTGCACAGTGTTAGTACTATGTGCGTGCACAGTGTTAGCGCTATGTGTGTGCACAGTAATAGTACTACGTGCACGCACAGTATTAGCACTATGTGCGTGCACAGTGTTAGTACTATGTGCGTGCACAGTAATAGTACTACGTGCGTGCACAGTGTTAGTACTATGTGCGTGCACAGTGTTAGCACTATGTGTGAGCACAGTAATAGTACTACGTGCATGCACAGTGCTAGCACTATGTGCGTGCACAGTGTTAGTACTATGTATGTGCACAGTAATAGTACTACGTGCGTGCACAGAAATAGTACTACATGCATGCACAGTGCTAGCACTATGTGCGTGCACAGAAATATTACTACGTGCATGCACAGTGCTAGCACTATGTGCGTGCACAGAAATAGTACTACGTGCATGCACAGTGTTAGTACTATGTGCGTGCACAGTAATACGTGCATGCACAGTGTTAGCACTATATGCGTGCACAGTAATACGTGCATGCACAGTGTTAGTACTATGTGTGTGCAGTGCTAGCACTATGTGCGTGCATAGTGTTAGTACTATGTGCGTGCACAGTGCTAGCACTATGTGCGTGCACAGTGTTAGTACTATGTGCGTGCACAGTGTTAGCACTACGTGTGTGCACAGTAATAGTACTACGTGCATGCACAGTATTAGCACTATGTGCGTGCACAGTGTTAGTACTATGTGTGTGCACAGTAATAGTACTACGTGCGTGCACAGTGCTAGCACTATGTGCGTGCACAGAAATAGTACTACGTGCATGCACAGTGTTAGTACTATGTGCATGCACAGTAATATGTGCATGCACAGTGTTAGCACTATGTGCGTGCACAGTGTTAGTACTATATGCATGCACAGTAATACGTGCATGCACAGTGTTAGTACTATGTGTGTGCAGTGCTAGCACTATGTGCGTGCACAGTAATAGTCCTACGTGTTTGCACAGTGTTAGTACTATGTGCGTGCACAGTGCTAGCACTATGTGCGTGCACAGAAATAGTACTACGTGCAAGCACAGTGTTAGTACTATGTGCGTGCACAGTAATACGTGCATGCAGTGTTAGCACTATGTGCGTGCACAGTGTTAGTACTATGTGTGTGCACAGTGTTAGTACTATGTGTGTGCACAGTGCTAGCACTAGGTGCGTGCACAGTAATAGTATTACGTGCGTGCACAATGCTAGCACTATGTGCGTGCACAATGCTAGCACTATGTGCGTGCACAGAAATAGTACTATGTGCATGCACAGTGTTAGTACTATGTGCGTGCACAGAAATAGTACTACATACGTGCACAGTGCTAGCACTATATGCGTGCACAGTGCTAGCACTATATGCGTGCACAGAAATAGTACTACGTGCATGCACAGTGCTAGCACTATGTGCGTGCACAGAAATAGTACTACGTGCATGCACAGTGTTAGTACTATGTGCGTGCACAGTAATACGTGCATGCACAGTGTTAGCACTATGTGTGCAGTGTTAGTGCTATATGAATGCACAGTGTTAGTACTATGTATGTGCACAGTAATAGTACTACGTGCGTGCACAGTGCTAGCACTATGTGCATGCACAGAAATATTATCTACGTCATGCACAGTGTTAGTCTATTGGCGTGCACATAATACGTGCATGCAGTGT
>WLWD01000617.1_pt1 | contig 20292 bp, 7 predicted proteins | sample 6712731 | NCBI WGS metagenome assembly WLWD01 (sample SAMN12718690, study PRJNA576275) | sponge metagenome | isolation source: marine sponge | host: Mycale hentscheli | place: New Zealand: South Island, Marlborough, Capsize Point | collected 2014-11-01
AGAACTCGTTCTTTAAAATTGTTGAGTGAAGCAGCCGTACGGTTGGTAGTAGGCGGGTCAGCAACCTTTTGTACCAGGATGGGGATGACAAGTTGAGGTCGTCCATACATCTTGCGTAGAGCTTTGATAAGATCAGGTATAATTGCTCCTTCTTTCATCATGTCGTTGATCAGTGTTTTCCCTTGAGGTGGGACTATAGCTTGGCTTACGATGGCGTACTTGTCCATATCGGAGAATCCATCAGCTCTGTGAGTGAGCAGTGATTGTAGACGAAGCGCGAAGGACTCCCATTGAAGTGGATCGCCCGTGTACTTGGGAATATCCAGGGTCAATGGAGCCATCATGGGCATGACGGATTGTCCTGAAGAAGTGGTCGTAGGGGTAGGTGACGTAGGAGTAGTAGCTGCTGCTAGAGCTCTGCGTAATTTCATGAGTAGGTCATCGATGTCGAGGATGAGTTCCTTGAGTTGAGTGTTGTCAGGTAGACGTAGGACTTTCTTCCTGATGGCATCCCGTGAGTTGGCGAGATCCTTGAATTCAGACGTATGAGTAGATGATAATTCCTTACCGAGGTCGAGTAGTTCGAGTATACGTGGTCGTAAGCAGAGACATTCCGTGAAGATATCATGGGAGTGTTTGAGAGTATCCAGGTCCATGATGAGACTTGCATGGATTTCATCGTGTCGTGATCTCTCGGCTTCATTGGCCTCGATGGCCTCTTGGTCGAGAAGTGAGTCGATGTCATCTTGAAGTGATTCGTGTTTGCCGATGTCAGAACGTAGGTTAATCTCCAGGTTGTTGATAAAAAGGTCGGAGACTGCTCCAAGTGGTTCTCCCATAAAAGTGGTCAATTTCTTGGACAACCGAGTGATAGCTCCTCGACGATGAGCTCTCTGACGGCGTAGAAGTTCGAGACGTGAATGAGTGACGTTTTCCTCCATGGTGCTGGTTGTGGCTCCCACGAAGTGAAGTTTGAAGTGAAGTTGAAGTCGAAAATAGGAAAACAATCGAGATAGGCAAGAAGCTAACTAATAGCAACTGGTACTGAACTCGACTGATAGTAGCAACAATTGAATAGCGAACGAACGAGTGAAGTTCAACAACTGGTGCTAGTCCGTGACGGGCTCGAAGGACCATGAACGGGACTCCCCTGTGTATTGAATGGGTTGTATGAGTGTGAGACAGTGTTAGTCTCTGGCGTACGTACGTGGGAGGAGTCACCGTTTAGTGAAGGACCAGGTGCTCACTTGATCTGGCGCAACTATATCTACCCGCAACCGCTGGCGTGAGCTTGCAGTCTTGGGCAGTAGCAAAAGTGCGCACTCTCTAACAGTGGTACTCGCTAGAGTTTTCAGAGGTAAGCAACCCTTTATCACTCAGACATGGTACAATATATAGGTATGACTTAGAGCTAGATGACTGTGGTTACGGGCAAATATGAATATCATTAAGTCGGAGCATGACAATTGTGGTATGTAAACATAGAGAAATGTTAAAGAATGGCAAAGTTCTTCTTTTTTAATCTTCTATGTCTGGGTGGTCCCAGACACGCATATTGTAAATATTATATGAAGAATCCTTCCTACATTTTGCTGGTGTAATTTTTATTTTTCTGGGAATTTTAAAATAAATTGTCCTACAGTTTTGTGAATTTGTTGTAGATTTGGAGAATGTATGTAAGAATTTTCCTGCATTATTTTTTTTAATGAACATAAAAATTGTAAATTCAATTCATTAATATAACTTAATAGCACTCAATACAGACAACTGAGAAATACTAAAGTGAGCTGGCCATATATACTAAACCAGTTAGATGTGTTGAGCATGTGACATAAAAATTTCAATGAATTGAGGTTGGGTACCTCATATGGTAAGGAAAGGAAGGGTAAGGTTAGAAGGGAAATAATGGAATTACAAATTAAGTAAGTGGAACAAATAAATTAAGGAAATAATAAGTAACAAGTTAAATATACTTTGATAGTGTGCAGTATGTGGTGAGGTATTCACCACATTGGCTTGAAATATTTAAATCATTAAAATATTAAACAAGAATTCTAGCAGCATTTTGACAAAACTACACTTTAAATTAAAAAAAATATAGTAATAAAACAATATAATTATAAAAATTAAATTATTATTTAACGACGTTTCTCTCACAATCTACTCCATATTTCTTTAATTTCATCCAAAGCAGTTCCTGACATTTTACTATTCTGAGGTTTTTACAACTTTTTAATGAACGAGCTAAAACTTCAGCACTTTTTTCACTAATATAATCTCCATTATTGTGGTAAACATATTGGGAATTGGCAGGTATGAATCCATCTGGTAATAAATAAGAACTTGATTGTTCCATTCTTCTTAAATGTTGTTGTTCATAAAATGGTATTGCACTAGCTCCTGGATTTGGGAGAAAATCACGAGTATCAAAAATTCTCATCCTAGACTGAACATTATCTCTCTCAAAGCTAATTTTATGCAGTTTACATGAGTCTTGTAATCCATATGCTATTGTCATAGCTAAACCATCTGATATTATAGGCAGCAAACTAAAATGAAGATTCTGCAGATTATATATATCCATAAAACAGAAAGCCAGAGCCATTGCACCATGATTATCAACTGAAATATTAGCTAAATGAAGTTCACTCAAACTCTTCAATTGTTTCAGTGAATCTGCAAGCAATTCAGCACCTTTGATTGACATAGAACTTAAACTCAAGTCTAAAGAGCTTAATTGGCGACAAGATACTAAGGATTGAGCAAGATTTTCAATACCTTCACTATTAATGTTGTTGTATCCCAAGTCCAACAATAGTAAGCTTGAAGTTGACTTAAATGATTCTGCCAAACCTTTAGCTCCAATATCACTTATGTTATTGTATTGCAATTTTAGTCTCAGTAAGTTTATATTTTTCTTAAGGCATGATGCTAGCACCTGAGCTCCGTTATCTGCTATTTTATTATTTCCAAGATCAAGAACTTGAAGATTACCACAATATTGTGCAAGATTTACCACATCATCATCACTGATATTGGTTTGAGCTGCACACAGAACTCGAAGACCTTCACAACATTTCAACAACTCAATTAGATGCATGCATGTAAAAATTGTTCCACTGACATTAATAGTGTGAAGATTACCGCAACTTTTCACATAAGACAATATGTCACCAGATAGTTTCCCTGTGCATAAATTGCTTCCAAGATTGAGACATGAAAGACTAGGGCATGCTATCAAGGAACATAAAATGATAGATATTCCTTCATTTAGGTTATTGCCCTCTAAATCTAGAGACCTCAATGCACTACATCTTCTAATAGAACTAGCAAGTGCCACCACTTCATTTGCAGTTATTTTGTTGGCACACAAAGTAAGTGTCTGTAATTTAGTGCAATTTTCTAAGAATAGAAAAGGATCATGACTTCTACTCATATCATTATGACCTAAATTTAGATATTTCATTTCACAATTCTTGAAACAATGGCCTAGAACATTAAATGATGTTAAGCCACAGTTTTGTAAAGAAAGGTTGTGGAGTGCTTTGCACTGCTTAAAGTAGACAACTAATGATTCTAAGCCTTTATCACCAATTAAATTGTAGCTCAAGTTTAATGATTGTAAGCTATTGCAATCCTTTAAACAAACAGCAAGAAAATCAGCTTCACCATCAAGAAAGTCAAAGGTGTTATGACTTAAATTAAGACTTGCTAACTGAGTAAAGTGTCTAAATAAATAAGTAAGCACAGATAAGCCAGCAGTACTCACTCTGTTATTACTCAGATTAAAACAAGTCAAATTTTTGCATTGAGTCATATACTTAGAAAGGACAACAGCACCAGTATCATTGATCTTATTATCGCTTAAATCTATATCTGTTAGGTCTTCACAATACTTCAAAGATTTAACCATCGTTTCAATGCTGTCTTCAATACCAATGTAGTTACCTCCCAAATTTAATGTATTCAGTTTCTTTAAGTTTTGCAAACACTTTGCAAAATCTCCAATCTCATCACCGAAATTGTTGTGGCCAAGACTTATGCAATTTAAATCTGTACACAATTCTAGTGAGTGTGCCAAAGCAGACAGTCCTTCTGTTCCAATCATATTTCTAGAGAGATCAATCTCCGTCAAACTAACACAGTGTTTAAGACTATTCACAAGAACTTTTATGCCAGAGTTAGAAATCGAGTTTCCTCCCAGCTCTAAGACTTTAAGTGAACAATTGTTGCAAATGATTCCACAAAGAGCTAGAAGTCCAGCATCAGTAATACAATTATCATTTAGTTGAAGACATGTAATTTTGTTACAGTCAGCAAGGCTTTTCGAAAGTGACAATGCACCATTTAGTTCAATTTTGTTTTGATTTAAATTTAAAACTTCCAGTTTTACAGAAGACTGAAGAGCTCCAAATAGCATTTGTGCTCCTATAGAACATACTTTATTTTTACTAAGATCAATTTTTTGAAGCCCATTATAATTTGCCATATAAGATGCTAGCACCTTTATGCTTTCCTTATCTATATTACAGTCTACAAGTGTAACTGACAACAAATATGAACACTTTTTCATAACTGAAATTATAGACTCAAGACCAGCAAAGGTATTTCCACAAGATTTCAACTGGAGAGCTTTCAAAGTGCTTTCATCATTGAAATAAGATTTTACACTGGCTATTCCAATATCACCCAAGCTACCAGAAATATCTAATACTTTCATAGAGTCACTCTCATGTTGAGCAGTTTGGAAAGAAATGTTGTTACCAACTAAAGACATAGAGATGTCTTTCTTTTCTGAAGAAACAAGCAAAGCTGAAGCACCTGTGTCACTAATCTGATTAAGACTCAAATCTATATGTTTAATTGCTGAATTGGGCAAAATCTCGGCAATAGCTATTGCTCCTTCATCTCCAATGCTATTTGCTGTAAGTTTTAAAATTTCTAAAGCATTTCTCCTCTTTAATGCATGTATTAACAAGGACACCATTTCATCATTGATGTTACAATTAATCATACTAAGCTCTACGCAAGTTGATCCAAAAATGAAATCAATAGACAAAGCAAGAAACTCCGGGTTACTGAACCTACAGTTAGCATATGAAGCTTTAGTTTCAGAGCTAATTGAGTGAAAGAAAAAAGGAACTTTTTCTTTAATGCTTGAATACAAAAATTTTCTATTTGAAGCTGTAAAACACATATTTTTAAAATTGGTACAATTAGAAAAAAACAGATTGCATAGCTTCATTAATTGGTTGGCTGGAAGTGGACTATGCTGATTCCCTGGTTCACTGCAAAACTTTAGTACTCCAAGGCTTTTATGCTGTGACAAAAAATTAATATTTGCTATATCTTCAGGTTCTTGCTCTGTGTCAGCTATACTCAGAACTTCAAGAGAAGTTAAAACTTGAACTAACTTAATTAGATCTTGAAGATATCCACTGCAACAACCCCTAAATTCTAACACTTTAATTGAAGTATTTGGGGAATTTATAGACTTTATGAGTGCATCTATATATTCACGGTTAGGAGAGCAACTGAATGAAAGACTTTTAACTTTGGTTTTTTGACCATGGGAGATAACATATCCAAGTGCAGTGAAGTCACTAGATGTCAAAAAAGTATCTTGAAAGTGAAAGAATTCATCAGAGACATACTCACACACATGACTCTGTTGAGTTTCAAAAGCACACTGAACACGAAACAGTGGCTTAAAATTTGAACAATCTAAAAGTTCTTTAAAAAGGTCACAATTATCAGTAAACTTTGTAAGACCACAAAAGAATTTAAAGACAACCTGCATGTGATCCTTTAGACCATGTTTTTTAATAATCTCCTTTTGTCGAATTTTGTCCTGAAGAAAAATGTAATATGCAGCTAAGAATTCCTGAAAGGTCAGGTGACAAAAAGTATAAATATTTTGAAAGCCACAATGCGTTGCTTTATGGTCCACTGTCACCAAACCCAGAGCATCACCAAGCTCTACATTTGTACATAATTGATCCACCTCAACTTGCTCCAATATTTGGCGTGAGCAATGTGTTTTTTCAAAGGCCAACTCACAAATTTTATGAAATACGTCTTTCTCAGGATTCTGTAATAAATCAATAGAATCCAAATATACACGTTCTCGTTTATTACGTAATAAAGTACGTACAATAGCATGTTTAGCAAAGTCTTTGTATATTTTTGTTTCAGTGTTAGGAAGACCACCATGTTCCTCATATAGAAAACATATCATGGCTGTTTGGATAGGCAAGTAGCACATCTGATGTATTTTAGGATGCTGGACTAAGTATTTAAGAAGGCCACGATTGCTACACAACTTGGAAAATTTATAGGACTCAATGTATTTCTTAATTTCATCTTTAAAGAATCCTAGCACTTCAACTTCTTTGTAGGCAATTTTTCTGAATGGTGCAACAGCAGCTGGGCGAGAGGAAACGATAACAATAGCATTTGGCAAAATATCTTTTCTGATCAAATTATGAATAAAGCATTCGTTATCACTAGGCTGATATTCATCTAAACCATCCAAAATAAAACAAAAGCCTAAGCCTTGATGTTTGACAGCAAAATCACAAATCGTTTCCACTACTAATTCATTTTTAAAGTACTTTTCAACTATATTTTTCAAAGTTATAGTTGGATTGCTTCGAAAACCACGAAGATGCACTAATAATAATAGCCTAACTGACTTCCACTTTAGAGCATCATGAGCCCACTCCTGGCTTAGCTTGTGAACAAAAGTAGTCTTCCCACTACCTGGACGACCCACTATTAATATTCTACTGCCTTGATCGACTGACAAAAAAGTAGACTTATAGTCAGTACTACTTTTATCAACAAGTACATCATCAAAATCACCCTGTATTGATTGGCGGGAAAATTTACATTTAGTGTCAATTTCTTTGCCACTTATAACCGCTGCCAAGTTGATATAAGTGTTTTGCTGTACTTCAGGCCATGTATCTGGTATTACTTCTGGTTGAGAAGTATATCTATCAGTAAGAAACTTTTTATGCATATCCACAGGGGTTTGGATGGATATAGAAATGGAATTGGAAGTTTCAGAAGAGTCATTCATTGTACAGCAATATGTTCCTTCTGCTGTAAAGTCACTTACAACTATACAGAGAATGCCGTTATGGGTTTCAAAATAACACTTGCCATCTTTATACCACTGAAAACTATTAGAGTGGCAATACACATTTTTGGCATTGACTTCCAATAAAATGGCAATATCACCATTATGTAGTGATATTTTGTCACTAAAGCCACTTAATATTAATACAGAATCACTTTCTTCCCCATTTCCACCATCAGGTTCATCATGATGACAACTCATCAAATATTGCCTGAAATGTGATTCTAATTCAGACGCAAGTCTACCCAAACCAACTGCTTCACTTGAAAGTACACTTTTCAACTTCTGCAGGGTTGATTTTTGTTCTCTTCGCAACCACTTAAGCAAAGCACTACGCAAGCAAGAATCACCATCACTATTATGCGATGATCTAATTTTTTCAATCACAGTAGGTGGTAATAAAAGCGTAGCAATGTTTCGCCACTTATACGAGTATGGGTAAAGATATTCGAACAAAAAACTTAAATGGTTTTCGTGCAACACATCATCAGATTGATGAATAGAATCTTCATCCTTTTCAATGTCACGGAGGAGAGTGTAAATATTTTCAAATACTTTATCATGCATCAAATGATGCTTTAGAATACGCTGAAGGCAATGAAGTACATTTTGATGTAAAGGAATAGATTTGAAAATTTCAAAGACTAAATACTTGCACTGACGTTGGTAGGGCACCTTGTCATACATGATGTTAATGTTATATACTATTTCACGACTAATAACTTCAGTTTCCATAGCAGCCTGTGCTAGTGTAGTCAATAGTACATGGTCCATGCAAGAACACAATTTCTCCTCAAAAATCTTAAATGCCTTTTTTACTTGAGCTGATGTTTTTTTATTTCTAATATAATTGCCTAAATAAAAAGTTTAAGTATATAAAAGAAATACTACATTAATCATAATACAAACTGAATCAGCAATATTACACTTAATATAATTGCCTAAATAAAAAGTTTAAGTATATAAAAGAAATACTACATTAATCATAATACAAACTGAATCAGCAATATTACACTTAATATGTAGTAAGTTAAAAAATATTTAGATTTAGCTTTCCTAAAAACTTTGAGAATGAGTAATACTAAGTAATACTGTAAGTCCTAATATAAAGTTTACATTTAGCCTGATAGTAACCACAGTCAAAAATAATCCTAATTATCAGGTCCTGACCCTTCATAATAATTGGAGCGGATTTCTCAAACTCAAAAGAAGTAATTCTATCTGAACTAATTCTGTGTTGGCGTCCAAGATAAGTAACTACTAGTGATATGCTAAAGCACAAATGGCGAGCGAGCTGGTCTGACAGAAATTCAAATTTGAATGCTAGCGGTTATCATACTTCTTTGTTAGTTGATTTTTAAAAATTTACTGTGCCATTCTTTAGCAACACATATCACTTGCACACAGTCCGTCCGGCATAGCCAGATTCTTTACCAAACCGCTACGCTGGGAATGGGTCTGGGGACATGGCCATACCAAATTTGTTCTGCCGCACATATATTGCGGCAGTCAATTACCGTTAGCAAATTACCGGGAATAGCCCTCCTCAACCACAAATAGAAATTCCTGTGCGTGTCAGCCACCCTTTCCAATGCTAGGTTTAGCAATCATGGCTAATTTGCAGTATAAATTCAGGTATAAAGGAGGTGGGGCACTCACCACTTCCACATTCCTCCAGAACAAATTTAGTATGGCCATGTCCCCAGACCCTCCATGCACTTTGCGCTATGTGTGTCTGACTCAGCCAGACTACACAAGACTTACATTGTCTTCTCTTCACGACTTGACTATTGGGAATTGATATTCTAGGAGTAAGTAATCATATTTCCTAAACGGGTAAGGATCAATAAACTAAAAGATACTGCTTTTCAAGCCGCCTGTCCAAAGTACACTCCGTTGAAAATGTTCTATTGTGCCAGAGCTCTAGTAGATAAAGCATCGTATTGTATTCTCTTAGACTATTGGAAAATGGATTTTCAAAAAAGAACAAATCTGTTACGCAAGGCGTATAGCTAGGACAAACAGCGCATTAACCAAGGTAACTTACTACTGCCACTAATAGAGTAGAAAAACTCCGCTATGTTTGTAAGACCTAACTGTGAACATCTGTCCTCTTTTATCTCCGTAGCTCTTTATCGTCTTCATTTTTCTGGCATTGTTTCAAAGTCTTCTCTCCTTAATTTCTTGCACCCGCACCAATGTTTATGTTTTTAAGTAGCCTCTGGGGATGAACACGCATTGACCTCTTTGAACTTTGTCATATATATACATATATATATAATTATAATTAACTTTCATTATAATTTCCTTGAATACTTTCGGGGCTAGTTAGGAAGTGATAGGATAGCTATAGGTTGCTAATAGAAGAGTGCCAGACTACCCATAGACCAATTCTGGTGGTAGTGTACCCAGCTGGAACTTGGGACTTACGCAGAGTCTCCAGCTTCTTAGTAATTGTGCAAAGACTTGGTTCAATACCCCCTACAGTAATAATAGTCATATTCAAGTCATTGGACTATCGTTTTGAGCTATAAAAAAGTACAGCTGGGGTGGCACTTACTTAGGGGCATTGTTAGAAGCAGAACCAGTAGAAGAAGTAGACAACCTTTCAAATGACATAGGATGGTAAAAAAGTTATTCATTGATATCTACAGTAAATCAGACTTTAGGCATTGAGTCCCCTACAAATGCAGTAAATTTCTTTCATATCTATTCATACTATTGTTGAAAGTAGCCAAACTGCTACTTTGCTCACTAATATTATTGTGCTGAATTTATAGCAAAAAACAACAACAACAACATTAATCAACAATAGTAACAGAATTCACTTTCATGCTATTGCTCAAAAGCTGAATAGGAGCACTGCTTCAGTTATCTGTCCTAACTGAAAAAATAAGTCAGTTTGACAACCTTCTCCCACGGACAAATTCCTCAAATCTCGAAGTCATCAATCTCGTCGATTGATAACTTCTTTTATGTATTGTTATGACATCATAGATATGGGATATCCACCTGTCCCTCTACAGATGCATGTGTGTCCCACTGTCTATCCCATCCCATGGTCCCATGGGACAGTGGGATTGCCCATCACATCCCATGGTCCCATGGGACGGTGGGGCATTCCATGGGATGTCTACATGTCCCTCTTACAGATACTTCTACGGTTCATTCCATTCCACGATCCCATGAAAATATCGTCACAATGAACACTTAGAGTAAAGCTAGAGCGCACGTGCGAAGTGCGTGACACGATTAGTGTTAGATTAGTGGAGCGCCGAAGGAGCGACAACACACTTTAACAAAGCCGACTGAGCGGAGCAAAGGAGGTGTCACGCTAGGTTTAATACGCAAGAAAGGGTAATTGCTGACAAGGTTACAAATATGCTAATGATTCAAATATTAAAAAAACCACTCACTATCAGTACAAAATGTTACACACAATCTATTTCACAGACCCATGGGATTGTGGGATGGGATGGACAGTAAGATATTCATGTGTCAGTGAGAGGGACAGGTGGACATCCTGTGGAATGTCCCATGGTCCCATGAGACCGTGGGATGGGATGGACAGTAGGACACATATGCATCTGTAGAGGGACAAGTGGACATTCCAAAAGTGGACATTCCATGGAATGTCCCATGGGGCTGTGGGATGGGAAGGACAATCCCATGTAATCCCATGATCCCATGGGACCTTGGGATGGGATGGACAATTTACGGCATTTCTGGACAGCCATTCTTCTTTACTTTCACCTATATCACTTGTGAATTTCACGTCTACACTCTATATTGGTACTTCATTATATTTATTTGTTTAAGGCAAGACGGTATCAATGATCTCAGTGTGCCTGAATAGATGCAGAAACTTACAACCTCTAAGTTGCAGTTAGGGAATAGGTGAGAAACAGCCAAGACTGGTCCTGCCCTTTACTTACAACTTTGTTTGAAAACAGACACCCGCTAGTGGGCTTTGCCTCATTCAGGTTGGCTATGAGCCCACTTGTTCAAGGTCAGTGAATATTTTACTGGGGCATTGCTAGGCAGTCCTGAACAGTACCGGTTTTAACCTTCAATTGCTTGCTACAGTAATCAACAGAAATGATTTTGAAAGACTACTTAACCCTTTCGATGCCAACTTTCTTCAACACTTCGGGCATCTTTTAGAATTCAAATTTGATTTTTTAATTTCTACTACAAAGCAACTGCAAAAATCTACAAATGGCCAGGCAAATAAAGTAAGAGAGTCCCTTAGCATTCTGGAAGAATATGGATAAAGTTTTTCCTAACGGACATCGAGAGCAATCGATTAGGCATGTTCCTCGGAGTCGCCTAGAAACTTCCTGTAAGATGGACTGGTTCCGGTTAATTTTCAGGCTTTTAGAAGCTTATTTTTGTTATAAGGCTATAGCTACCATAGGCTTCATATTTTCTATTCTGAGTGTTATAAGTCCATAGGCAACAAAAAAAATTGGGTGCTCAGCATCCTGAAAATTATCGGTCAAAAAAATTTCTTGATCTCCATTTTCAGACAATTAAAAAAAACAACAACTTAACCTGCCTGTACGGGTTCAATATTTTTTTAAAAGAAAGTACAATGTCTACTTTATGTATAAAATAGAAATGACAGTTTAATCTAAAATAGATTTTTTTTTTAATTCGGAAAACGCAGACCTGTTCTCGCCCACATATATGCGATTATGGTATCGAAAGGGTTAAGACAGAATGTTGTTAAAATAGACAAGGATGCAGCTTGTTCCTAAGATAATCCTAAGACTCATAAATATTCTCCTGTATCAAATGAATAATATATATTCAAATATTACTTCTGAGTAACCAGTGGCAAGGTATGACTGCACTCATCTGTTCCTTGAAACGGTCTGAAGTGTTCTACCAGTTTCTCCACATATGCAGTTGACACTGTATACCACACCTTTCATCTTCTCAGGGATAGGCTGGTCCGTAACATGCTTTTGACAGTTCTTCATGATTAAAAAAAAAATTCAAAGATCTGGTTGATCTCTCCATTTTCACTAAGCCTTTGAGGTAAACAAGAAATTTCTTCACAATTTCTTCTCAGTCTTCGTTTACTCATTAAAAGTATTCTCTCTCTTTCACATGCTTTTTTTTTGTTCGTTTGTTTTAATGAATACAGAATTTAAAAATGTTTGGCTGTCACCGGGAATCAAACCCAGGACTGCTTGCTTAATGCACAAGCACTCTGCCACTGAGCTACGACGTCCAACCGGTAACAAAACACTTTAATTATGTATTGATATTGCTAAAGGTATACTGGTATGCTACACTTTCACTCTCAACTGACCAACGGAAATTACTTTTCTTCAAAGATTCATTTTTATCATTGAAAATTTTTATTCTTCTAATTTATCACTTCACAATTCTTTCTAAGCAGCTGGTTGTCGTAGCTCAGTGGCAGGTGCTTGTGTGTTATGTAAACGGTCCTGGGTTCGATTCCCAGTGACACCCAAACATTATTTAATTCTGTATTGTTTAAAAAATAACTGTGAAAGAGAGAGAAAACATCTAATGAGTAAAAGAAGGCTGAAAAAAAAATTGTGAAAGTGATAAATTAGCAGAGCTAAAAACTCTAAAAGCAGAATCTTTGAAAAAAGAAAATTTCCGTTGGTCTGTTGAGAGTGAGACTATAGCATAGTAGTACCCCTTAAATACAGGATTGAAGTGTTTGTTTGTTGGCTTTTTATTTCTGCTTAGGTTTTGAGAAAACGAGAGAAAGGACAGACTACGGTGAGTGGTGCTATACGGCCACGCCCATTCAATAGTTTAGCTGCTATTTAGAATCACATTTGCTCACGTGAACATACTAATTTTACCGATTCGGATTTGTTATGCGTGTTCCGTAGTTCCTGTGTTTAAGCATTTTTCTAGTCTGGTGTTGGGAAGTCTTTGCTGCTGGAGGTACACTTCTTTCATCAACTGTAAGTATGCCTGCTCTCCAAAAGTGTGCCCTAAGTGTTCGTGTAGTGTGCATGTCAGAAAGTCCAAATGTTCTTGTGGCTATTTTTTTTTCCTACCAAGCCAAGGTTAATACTACAGCTATAGAATGTCATGAAGTCTTCATATGGCTGAGTATCAAGGTCATAAACTAGCTTTAGAATGTGTGGATCAGTCCCAGGAGTGTGTAAGGGCTGGTTCTAAATGTTCATACCCATTAAAAAAAGCCCTTAAAGCACCAGAAGAATCCCAGAGATGCAAGCATTTATAATGTCCTTACTAGACAAGTTGAAATTTATATTCATAAATAGAACAACACTATTATTGTTTTAAGCTGAAAATTTTAGAACTTTCAAGTTTTCAAGAATAGTGACTTCTTTTGCAAATTATTTCATTTTTAAACTAACACTGAGGGTTTGCACTCTTAGTGCTCTAGTTTAATACCGCCTTATTGTTTTTACACTATACTTCAATTTTGGGTACATCCCTACCAGCAAGCTTGGCCCCATCCCTGTGAGCTCATCATCCTTGGCTACCTTGTGCCTTGCCTTTCACACCAAGCTCAGAGGCTGGTGATACTTTTTCTTTTCCTGTTGTTCAGGTTCAAGCCCTTCAAGGTACTCAGTATATATATCTTAAATTACAAGCTTATTTAACTTATTCTATTAAGTTATTTAAGTGTCAGAGCTATCTTCAACAGGACAGCAGCTAATAATCGGAGAATCCAGGCAGTGGGAGAGCTATCAGGGATTTACGATCCCCGTCTCTACTCTTCAGCTATACGAGATTTCCTGTTGATCCACTGGCAGACAGGTTTCTTGTTCTGGAATCCCGACTTTATCTACACCCGTTAGTGGGTCTTCACTACACAGTCCTCCGTGGCTCTCTGCTGTGTAGTGTGCGTCCGTCAGACTACGTTGGGATTCAAGTCCTCCACTTGCTGGACAGTCCTGAACACCTGTGCTTCCTTCCGTTGCTCTCAAGTCCTCCTCAAATATTCCGAGATGCCCACCAATAGGTAATAAGTTGCTACAAAAGATTCTGACAAGGGAATACGAACAACTTAGCAGCTTGTTACCAGAACAGCTCCATATGCTGAAGTTAATAGCCACTGGTCCACGTATGACGCAAGGAAAAGATTTCTGGCTCTATTCTCTTGTATAGAATTATTCTAATGGAGTCAGGTCATTGAGTTGACTTTCTTTCTGGAACTCTGATGTTTCCATACCTGCTAGTGGGTCTTCACTGCTCTAATTACCTTGCTTCTCTTTAGTGTAGTGCACGTCAACAGACTACGCCAGGATCAAGTCCTCAACTTGCTGGATAGTCCCAAACAGGTACTAAGTGTTATTATGCAATAAAAAAAATTTATACAAACCCTCAACGCTGGTTGTTAATTTAATAACCACTAAACTAAAAACAACAACAACAAAAAGCAAACAAACAAAAACAAATAATAGAAATGATAAAAACAGGGAACATTTTCAGTTCACACACTCTAATCATGCTTGGGAAAGAAGGAAATTTACCATTGAGGATATATTCTAAAATATTAGCCAAGGTAGATAAGAAACAACAACAAAAAACAAAAACAACAACAAACAAACAACAACAAACAACAACAACAACAACAACAAAACAAAACAACAACAACAACAAAAACAACAGCAAACAAAAAAAAATCAGCAACAAAAACAACAACAAAAAACTAAAAGAACAATTTTAGAAAATAGTAAAAAACACAACAAAATCTCTCTGAATTTAGCCAGAGAATGAATTAAACTTTCATCATATTAAAATGCATTTTTTACAGCATAATAATCTTGCTTAAAAATATTCATCTATATATTTATTTATTCATTTATTTGTTTGTTTGTTTATTTATTTATTTATTTTTATTTATTTATTTAATGTACTTTTTTATTTTTATTTATTCACTCATTCATTCATTCATTTTGCTATAGCTGTTATATGAAGACCTATGGGGCCAAAACACCTCTGTAATTGTACTGCGAATAGTTTTAAATAAAATATTAATACCACATTTTGGTATGCTTCCACCCAAGTTGTTAAACTCCGCCCACCCATTACTAACAACGACAACTTTTTTCTAACGGTTGCACCTCCTGACCTGGAATTTTTGCAAACCTGGGGGCGAGATGGCGATTAGAAATATTCAAGCTAGCCGAAACACAAGTGGTGGTCCTACTGAACTGTGTGGAGGTTGTTGACGAGAAGTATTGGAAGTAGACATTCGTTGATAGTACACTGCTCTACCCAGATCTGTGAAAGCGGTCAACTCAAGGCCTCCAATGTCGAAAACTCTAGAATTAGTTGTGCATGATCAGGAGGAAGATGCTTCTGCAGCTGTTTTTTATGACACCCAAAAAAATACAAAGATTTATTCAATTATATTTGTACGAGTAATAGCATGGGTAACTGTGCTATTTGGGATTAATAGTATGAGTAATGGGATTAAAATAGGCACGAGGCCAAACCGAGTGCTATTTCAATTGCTTTACGAGTGCTATTGATCCTTAATAGCATAGGTTACCCGTGCTATCACTCGCAAATAGTAGGCCAGCTTTCAAAAGTCATTTGCAATCGTAGCTACACTGTATCGTTCACACACTATCTCCTCATTTCAGGATTAACTTCCTCCTAATCTGTTGAAAAACACTCTGTCTAATATAGGTAGAGCTTCTGTGGTAAAGAATGACATTGTCTCCAACTAGAAACTACTCAACTGTTAATGTTGCACGAATTCCGCACTTACCTGTATATACTATTTCAATTAGCTTCCGTGGTATTTCACTTAGTTTCCACTTAGTTACCGTGCTATTTCAATTAGTTGCACACTATTTCACTTTCCCCGTGTGATTTCAATTGAACAGTGATTTTTTCCATACAATTTTAGGGCAATTTACGTGCCGTACTATTAGTATGAGTAATAGCACAGGTAACCATGCTATTCGGGATTAATAGTACGAGTAACATGACTGAAATAGCATGAGGCAAAGTCGAGTGCTATTTCAATTGCTTTACGAGTGCTATTGTCCCTAATAGCACAGGTTACCTGTGCTATCACTCGCTAATAGTAGGCCAGCTTATTAAAAAGTTGTTTGCAATTATAGCTACACTATCGTTCACTTACTATCTCCTTATTTCAGGATTAGCTTCTGCTGGAACTTCGTTTTCAACGTACGGCTCCTCCTAATCTGTTCAAAAACATTCCGTCTAATACGGGTAGAGCTCCTGTGGTAAAGAATGACATTGTCTCCAACTAGAAACTACTCGAACTGTATGTTTCCAAGGTTAATGCTGCATGTGTGCGCACTTACCCATACCATTTCAATTAGCTACCGTGGTATTTCACTTAGTTACCGAGGTATTTCAATTAGTTACATGCTATTTCACTTTCCCCGTGCGATTTCCCCTATATATTTATGGGACACTTAGGTGCCGTACTATTATTAAAAAAAAAAAAGATTAACACACACACACACACGTTTTAATATTTTTTTTGGTGATGTGTACACCTAGCTAACTCTCAATGTGTATGCTCGAGAGGGATATAATACTCAGTTTTGTCTGCCAGTCAATCAGTCAGTCAGTCATTCTGTCACACAATGATGGGTCTTAAAGATAGTAATCTCCTGATAATTGAAATATTTTTTGACTTATTTGCCAGAAAAGGCTAGTTACTATTTTTTTGGCTGTATGATCAGAAGCTTTTGTTGTAACACTCCTATTCTTACGCCGTAATCATGTGAGCAAATATTCTTTTGCTACCTGCTGTAGTTTTGCCTTATACTATAGTCTCAGTTGTTTATTGAAGTGCTCGGAATTACCCATTAAGGATGGCCACACATAGTAATGTGCACCACCTGTAGATCCGGATGTTAATTTATTCCCCGCCAATACTATTGGAAGGGTAACTATAGATTTACGTCCAACTAGCTAACTAGAGGAACTACACTACTTTCACCAAAAGGTGTACTAACTGCCGTCTTGGGAACATCCTCTGGTTCTACTGGGATCTGATTATACACCCAAAACCAGGTCGATCTTAGAAAAGATGGTTGCTCCACAATAGTGGAGGATGCAATTTTTCATTGGTCGGGCTAATTCGTACTTCTGAATTTTCTACTTTCTTACCTGGTAACTTTTTTTTATTTTACAGCATATAATGCATTTCTATACAGAATATAATGTATTTTTAAAGTGTAAAGTTTAAACGATCCAAAAAAACCCTCTTTCTGTGGTAACTACCACTAATGAATTCATTTGCCACTGCAGCAAAGTCAAGTTCATTGACTATTTCTTTGTATATGTTCAGAATCATTGGATGGTTAAGGCAATCCTGTTTCATCGTACAACGTAAATATGTTTTAATTCTTTTCATGTTAGAGAAAGACCACTCACTTGCAGCATTAGTAGCTGGTAAGACTAGTATTAATCGAGCCAGCCAGCACACCTGTTTATAAAAACTACGCTGTGAAATTGACAGATTTGAAGAAATTGAAGTGCTTCTTTTAAGGTTACTTTCTTAGAAATTCTCATATTAGTAAAGCAGGAACCAAATATTTTTAGCGAGTACAAAGTTCACCCTCTTGAACCGTAAAAGGAAATAACTTCACGAAGTTGCCCTGAGTGATCTTCATTATTAGCAGCACGAACAAGTAGTTCTTCAAAATTGTGATATAGTTTGTAACCAGGCTGAATGAATCGATCCTGAATACAAGTAATTGCTAAATCCAAAGCTTCAATATATAACCTGTGAAAATAATCTTCAACTGTGGAAGAATGGCTACACTCTCCTTCTCCCACTTCAAAACGCTTTGGTGTCTTTCTTTTTCTTGGCAACACTGCCTCATCACTGTTAGTACGTACACGTAAAATCTCCATATGCTTCCAAAAAAGTGAAAATGCATCATCATGTTGCATACTCATCAAAGTCTTTATAGTGACCAACAATAACTTGAGCTTCAGCTGCACAAAAAGATTTTAGTTGCAATGTTTTACTCAAATTATCTGTTATTTTAAGAATTCTTTCACTAAGATACAAACCAAATAATAAACTGAAATTGGACATCTGAGTTTTTACCCCAATTATTCGGCTATTAATATCGGGCATTAATTTATCTTGTAAACATTCATTCCATACCTCAGAATGTTGTAGTTTGTAGTTCTCCAAAATACTTCCAATTAATTCACCTCGAACAGTCCATCCTGTACGACAGAATGACCTAATTCCTATTCCACTTTCATCTTCAGCATGTTCTTGCTTAATTCGGTCAAAAAAAGCATTTCATTTTGGAGAAATTTTATTAGCTTAGTGACCTCAAACGCAACATCTATGGCATCATTGCACACTGTAGACTGCTTAGTAGTTGTGCAAACAGCTAAATTCAAGGCATGCCCATAGCAATGTGAATACACAGCACGTTTTTCTTCTGAGCATAGTCTAGCCACTACGCTGCTCTTGATACCTCTCATAGTTGAAGCACCATCGTAGCACTGGCCACGGCAATTAGATAAATTAATATTCATTCACAACAATGTGTCCATGATTGCATGAGTAAGACATTCAGTATTTATGCTGTCTACCTGGTACAGACCAATGAAATCTTCATGATCCACTAGATCATCCCCTACCCATCTAATACAAATTGTGAACTGCTCCTTATTTGAAACATCAGTGCGCTCATCTGCCATAACCGTAAAACAAGCTGCAGTACGAATAGCTTGACTCAATCTACGAGCAATATGCATGGCCATAATTTGAAGACATTCATTTTATATTTCATGGCTAGTATATTTGCATTTCTTCTTCAAAATCCAATCAGGATTGTGTTCACTACGAAGTTATAAGAGCTGATGGAAATTGCTTGATAAGTCATCATGACTCCTAAAAGTCAAACCTTGCCGAGCCAAGAAACTGATATTTTGAAGTAGAAGAAGATACATTTTTCGATTGACTGCTTGTTGTTTCTTGTGCTCAGTGCTAAGCAGTTCTACAATACTTCCTTGGATCTGCTTTGGAAGAGCAACTAGTGCTTCAGTAGCTTCCTTATGACACTGACTGGCTTGGTGCTTACCGAAAGCTGTAGTAGCCTCTTTCTAGAGAAATCCTTTACTTACAAAATCAGGTTCACGCTAACTGCTAGTTAACAATTTCCCTTCTTTGGAGGCCTTCATGCATATATAACAATAATGCTAAATCTGATTCCACATTATAGTGCAACCAATTCCATTTATCACACCACTCTGCTCTAAAGCTTCTGCAGTGAACATTAAAACAACAACAAGATATAGACATATACTCAACTGAAGAAAAAATCGGAAAACGTGCTGCACCTCTAAACTAAATATTAGCTAGTACAGACAGCCCACGATTTATTTATTTTTACCTTTCTTGTTTGCCGAAATTCTTCTTGGGTAATCGAAATGATTTATCGGGCTGATATTGCTCCCGTAAAAAAAGGTTCCACTGGAATTGACACAGAACACGACGTTGATGAAGCCATACTAAAGTTTTAGTAACGAACCGGTAAGGTATCATTAATGAGCTAGCTAGTTTAATTATATGCGCATGCGTATCAGTTGTCCTGGAAATTATTGGTCCGGCACTAGTCGGGTCTGCCGGGCCAGTTCCGCTGCCACTGCTCCATGCAGAGATGTTGTGAAGTCCTGAATGTTAGGAAGTGAATAACGATCCGGGTACAGTATGGATATTGAGTGCACAATAATCTCCACAGCGTTGCCAGTCCCCTGGAGTCTTCTTTGGGACCATGTGAAGAGGTGACGACCATGGACTGGATGATGGACGTACGATACCCAGAATGAGCATGTGCTCAAACTCATGTTGGGCTGCTTGTAGTCTCTCAGGTGACAAAACATGAGCTCAAGCTGACACAGGAGGTCCAGTTGTCTGTATGTGATGAGTCACACTGCGTTGTATAGACTGATCCAAGGTTTTCACCTACGTAACAGAAGGGAAATCACGTAAAATTGCTGTGTAGTCGTTATCAGGTAGTGAACTTAGGGCTCCTGGACTTGAAGAGGGATCAGCACATGAAATCCCCTGCACACGTAAATTGGTGAGTCCATTCAGCAGTTGTTGGTTTGTCATGTCTACCGACACACTAAAATGGTGGAGAATGATAGGACGTTTC
>WLWD01001389.1_pt1 | contig 20286 bp, 14 predicted proteins | sample 6712731 | NCBI WGS metagenome assembly WLWD01 (sample SAMN12718690, study PRJNA576275) | sponge metagenome | isolation source: marine sponge | host: Mycale hentscheli | place: New Zealand: South Island, Marlborough, Capsize Point | collected 2014-11-01
GCTTTGATATTTTTACTTGAATATTTCCGCATCACGCGAGCGTTCTGTATTCTCCCATATTGTACGGTTTATATTGTACGCTACTTGTAGCGCGCGCGTAGCGAGTAAAATCAATGAAAATTGTATTGTAACCGGTGGAGAAAAATTTCAAAGAAGCAATAAATCACTTATCACACTCGTCGTACAATATGGGAATGATATTTTACTCTCACGCCATATTTTCACTCGCCTTCGGCTCGTGAAAATATTTTGCGTGCTCATAAAATATTTCCCATATTGTACTCAGACTCTGCTTATAAGATATATAATAGATATAATATATATATTATTATATATATATATTATCTAGATATAGACTCTATTATATATATATATATATATATATATATATATATTCCGGCCTATGATATCTTCACAGTGATTTTTTTAGGTACTTCACCTGTGAAAATAACTCAATATATTTCATGCTTGTTATTTCACAGTGTATTGGCAAGCTCATTACACTTGTAGTTATAGCAACCAGTCAAGTTTAACCCTATTACACTATAAATAGATAACTGAAACAGAATGTGACTGACACTTGAATAACACACAACTCTGAAAAAATATGGAGTTATATGAAATGCTGGCAATAAAGCACTGATGTTACATAATTGTAGAAATTTCTGGAGAAAGTGTCTGGTGAACACTTTCCTGATGGGCATGCAATATAATTTAATGTTTCTCTTCCATAGTTATGATGAGAATTAATGATATCATTATAAATTCCCAAATACATTACTATAAGTTGACAAACAGCCAAGGAGGTATGTAAGTCAAAAACTATATATTGAAGTCATCACAAAAAGAGGCGCATTCAGCTAGGCCACACAGTGAGAGCATGATGAGAATCATTGTTTACCTGCTAACTATAGCTCACATGAGCCTACAGGATGAACAATGTCTTAACTTAGGGGAGGTGAGGTTGACAGGTTCCAGGTATGCTGGACTAGTAGAAGTATGTCATCTTTTTGAGTGGAGGACTGTTTGTGGAGATGACTGGAGCAACACTAGTGCAGGAGTTATCTGTAGGGTGTTAAGCTACACTGATCCTTCTCACCAAGGTTAGTAGCTAAATAGAGTGTGTGTAGCAATTCAGTTTGTTTCTCTTAGTTCACATCTTCTTGACACTATAATGTTTGCAATAGTCTATAATACATATAATTTCTTTCTCAGCTTTCTTTTACTCATTAGATTTATTCTCTCTCTTTCACAGGCTTTTTAAACAATTAAAATATTTAGTCGCCAATAGGAATCAAACCCAGGACCGCTTGCTTTGGTACGGCTATGACAGTCTCACTCTCAACTGACCAAAGAAAATTCTCTCTTTTTCAAAGATTTTTTATTCGTTGAATTTTTATTCCATTAATTTATCACTTCATAATTTCTTTCTCAGCCATATTTTACTCATTAGATATATTCTCTCTCTTTCACAGGCTTTTTAAACAAAACAGAATTAAAAATATTTGGTCGCCACCGCACAAATACAGAATTGGAGTGTTCGTTTGCCGACTGGTTGTCGTAGCTCTGTGGCGGAGTGCTCGCGGGTCAAGCAGGCAGTCCTGGGTTCGATTCCCGGTGGCGATCAACTATTTTAATTCTGTATGTTTAAAAAGCCTGTGAAAGAGAGAATACATCTAATGAATATATTATAATATTATGCTCACCTTAGATCATATAGCCTGCGGATACGACTGTTTTGGTAGAACTAATTTCACTTCTTCTATGGCACTACAAATAAATTGCAATTCTGATTACTCTAAACTATCATCATGTATGTTGCATGGATTTGATTCTTCACTGTGTCAATCAAATGCTGGAGTATTCTGTGGTAAGTTACAATATTAGAGGTTTTCAAAATTCAGTTGATAAGAATAGTTGCATGATGTTTTTTTTGGATATAGCTATAAATATATATAATATATATATGCATGTCTGGATTTTGTTTGAAGATAAATAAGATTTGATTGTCATCAGAAATGTCAGCCATATCTTTGTTACTACACGTCTAGCATCTGTTCATTACAAGATATACACGCAAACTTTGAAAACTGATTACATTTTTCTGTGTTATTACAAAATTGAGCATAGTATTATGTAACACTGAAATTTATAAATAACTAGCCAAAAATGAAATGAAGGTTTCAAAATTATCGTGCATATCTTGTAACGAACTTGATACAATATATTTCACTGAATAATCCATTCAACATGAGTGTAATCCAGTTTTAGCATGGTGATTTCTAGAGTTATAGTTTGTTGACTATGTAATAGATTGTAGTTAGAATTATACAAGTTATATCACAGCTTTTTAATTATAAGCTGGCCAAACATCTGGAATGACAAAGTAGTGTAAGATATTTTATCTAGTGTTGTACATTAGCACTATATTATCATGGATTATCAGGAATAATTCATGCATCATAGCAAAGTGCCCTACTATTCATATTTTGTAGACCCTACAACAGGACCACGAGTAACAGAAACAGAAGAAACAGTACCAGAAACATCGATGCCAGAGGAAAATATTACCCCTACCATTGTGAATACATCTAAGGGGTTGGAAGCTGTCATTGGAATAATGGCTTGTGTGATTGTAATCCTAATACTGACACTCATTGGAGTGATCCTTGGATGGATGAGGTCATGCTACAGATGGGCAGGAAAATCTCAAAGGTGAAGATGTGTAATATTATATGAAAGTAATAGTTGTAGTTTGGGGAAAATGGGTTGTTGAAGTCATCACAGTCCCAAAGCTTTCTATTAATGTGTGTTACTATATAGCTGACCTCTGTACTCCAACTGGCTAGCTCATTGCTGGGTTCAGACTCTGAAGTTCATTTTTGTTCTAAACTACTTTATTTTTCTGCACAGCATAAAAATTACAATAATAGTGAGTGAGACCAAAGATTAAGTATTTCATATCAAATTAGTAAAGTTAAGTCAATATTGTGAGATTACAAAAAATGATCTTCACTGGTAACATGAAAACTTAAGATAAGTTTGAAAGCAATTTTCAATATGACTACTGTATTATTAGTGGCCTCATTCACATGATGTGGATAGTGTAGATTAGAAGTGCTTTTGGTTCCTTTTTTTTTTAAGTGAAAGATTCATTTTAAATCTAGTGCTCATTATAATTATTACAACTAAGTATCCAATTACAGCATAATTTTCAAACAATACTTTCTATCAGTTAACTATTCATTATTAAATTGCTAATGCTTTAATCCTTTAAATGTAGCTAAGCAGTTAATCGAAACAAGAATTATGAAGCCAAGGCTAGTGTAGTCCACCAGCAAATTTGAATAATATATGCAGTGTATGCAGTTTATTGTATTTGTTATTGTTGTAGTCTGTGGTCAATATCAATAATGTGAAACTAGCATTTACTTATTAATTTGCATTATATTTTGGCAACTTATTGACACGTCAGAGTCAAAGTGACCATCCTTTATTTTTTGTTTATTGTGTTTGTTTGTTTTTGTTTTGTTTTTTTTGCAGATTTATGCCACGCTTAAATGACAATGAAATTACAAATCCTACATATGATGCTGAACTAAGGCCCACAGTAGAATCTGTGAGGGTACACACAAATGGCAAGGACAGTAATGGAGAAAGCAATAATAAAAGCAGGAAATGTTATAATTCAAGAGAAGCAACTTCTAACAACAATAGAAAGTTGGCATCAGTCTTATATGATTCAATAATACAGAGACCTGAAAACTTTTCAGAGTATTACAAAGCAAGAGAAAAGCTATATTGCTCTTTAAATGGGGCCCATGGAAAAGTTCAAGGCTATGAAGTGCCAGTGGCAAAGTCCAAATAGCTGTGAATACTTACTTTGTTGTGTTTTAATTGTGTTATTGTTTCATGTTGCATGTATAAAAAACATGTTAGACTGAAAATATCAATGAGCTGCATGTTTCATATAGGTTGTGTAATAATTAGCTAAATTAAACAATATTTACTAATGGTGTGCTTCAACACAAAATATGGTGAGCAAGCTAGACTGGATATATTATTGACAACAATATGAATGAATAAGTTACTAATTTATACTTTCATTGTTTTACTCCGATTCTTTATTTTGTATTTAATTTGAACATATGCAATGAGCTAGGAAGATAACTTATTCATTAGCTACAGCCTTGTATATTTTTTTTAAAGCATTTCTCTTCTAGGTTGGAGCAAAGTATTTGAGGGTTCATTACTGTGGCCATTGTGGATAGTAACTTGTGTCCGTTTTAGTTGATAGAGTAAACAAAAGTTCAGGCATGGTGTGCTCTATAAAGAATATTTTACTAGCCTTGTTTGTAAGGCTCGAAATTAATTTTGGAAATAAGTAATTATTGTATTTTCCACATGTTTAGCTAATTTGTACGCCAACTGTTTGTTTTGCTTCTTAACGCTCTTTCCCAGAATTGAATTGATTTTAGTAGCTAGGCAAACAACAAATTATTGAATGCCCCTAATCCTCTAGCTAACTTGCTAATGTCAAGACGACATTATTGTGATATGTGTCGAGTTCCTCTGATGTTTTTTACTGATATTACTGTGTTACGGGTCCAGCGAATAAACGGAACAAGTTCAGGATAACAGACAAAATTTTGGAAGAACCTTTAAACATGTGTTGCTTGTCTCGTAACTGTTGTTGCACAGAGTTTTTTTTTGTAAATTTCATATTTACTGAATAGCTAAGGCGATCGAAAGTGATATGTTTACAATTATAGCTAGTATTTTAAACTGGTCAACTACGCGAAGTTTGGGTTCTTACCGATATGAAAACACCTGTCTGGTCGATACCTGGCAATGGCGGGAAGGGTAGATGCAGTTCGGTGAGCAAAATAATGGTATAATGCAGTGGCTTTAGCTATAGCTATTCTGAATTCAAATACACTTTACATATTTTTTTTTATTATTAAAGTTATATCCGTACGGGTGGAGGGCCTAAAATTTAGTGGTTGAGCAATTTTTTAATGACACGCTATATCTACTACTGAGAGTGCAGGAGTTGTAGATAACACTTTCTCAGTGTAGTGATGAACTAGTGAGATAATGTAAAACGTTTCTAGGAAACCAATGACAGGAAAGTAATAGTTTAGTAGTGTCCCTATAGGTATGCACCATTTGAGCGACTTCCGAATACCCCCAGCCAGGGTTCTATCTAGGAATTTTGTTTTGGGGGGGAAGCTAAGTCATGTCCTTATGATGTAATAGAGAGATATATCAAGTGTAACAAACATATTGTATTGAAAATTACATTTACAAAATTGAAATATTAAAGTGAGATTTTTCGAATTTTTATTGCTTTGAGTAATCAAGTATTTGTTCTAAAATATCACTAGATAGATGATCAGGACCTTCAATACAGATTCGCATAGTGCTATCAAGAGTGCCATCACCCATTCTTTTTGCAATCTGGTTTTAATAAGTTTCATGCTGCTGAAAGTACGTTCCACAGTAGCTGTTGTAACAGGTAGCACAGACAGTGAGGCTAACTTAGACTAGTTGGGAAAAGCTGCTGCTACATCACCTTCACAAATTAGCCTAGACAATACTTGATGAATTCAACTGCCTTTGTACTGTTTGAAAATAAGCCTCCGAAATAGTTTCCATTCAGCTTCTGTTTCTTCAATATCGATGTCAGGTTCTGATTCACCTTCTTGTCCATCACATTTCACTTATAGAAATCAGTCAATTTGGCAATTTTTTCTGTACCATATCCAAACAGATTGTCTTCAGTTTCAGGTAAATGGCAAGGGTCAAACACTGATGCTGCTCCAATTAGATCAGTTGACCCCATTCTACTAATTGTGTGGTCAATAACACTCTGTATATATGGAGATAGGTGCTGCACAAAAACTCTGTCTTCTCCTCTTCTGTAATCTTAATATTTTTGTGTCCAAGCTGTCCTTGGTGGTCAGAGAAAACACTTGCATGATTCTTGAACCATGTGCTAGTGTCAGGCTTTTCCTTCAACTCTTTTAGCCTATTTATGGTATTTGTCACCATAGTAGGAACACTGGCAAGATCTAGTTTCTCACTTTGTAAGCTACCTTGGAGCTTAGCAACCATGTGTAAAACATCAGAAAGCATGTAGATGGTAGCCACAGTGAGATATTTTAATAGCAATGTTGATATACAGTGTGTTTCAGCATCACCAGTTTGATCATAAATTTCTTCAAAAATGTAGCTACCGATGCTGGTAAACTTCTCCGCACAGCTCGTACTGCTCTTTCGCGGGCAAGCCATCTCGTATCACTAGGTTTTTGCATTTTTAATTCAGGACAGTTAAGCTCATTCTGAATTTCAATTAATTTTCTGCCTTTTTGGGCGAATAGTGGAATACTTTCCAGATAGTTAACAGTGTTCCCAAGACTCGCTTTACTTGCCGATGTTCCTCAGCAGCACTGATAGCAGCAAGCTGTAACCTATGTGTGACAATGGATATAAATAGCTGAGGGTGAATGTAACTTCAATTGTCTTTGTACACCACTTCTATGGCCCGACATGTTACTAGCACCATCAAAGCCAAGACCCCGCAGTTTTGTTAAACTGATATTTAAAGATTTTAGAAAAGCAATTAGATGATCAGAAATGGATTTTGCTGTAGTTTCTTTAAAATGAATGATTCCAAGAAAGTGTTCCACCACCTTACCGTCATGAAGCCATCTAGCACAGACTGATAACTCTTCTTTTGATGCAGAGTCCGTGCTCTCATCCGCCATTAATAAATAATATTCACTAATAGAGGTCGTGCGCGGAAGTAATTAATGCGTGGGTACGCCCAGTAACCGTTGCTAACGGCCATGCTGGAGGGCAGGGAAGTCCACGCGGTATATATAAGTCCAGGTTTACTTCACTGATACTTGCCAGAAGCTCAACTACAGTAGTGTAGGATTCATAAGTAGCATTTCGGGGGCATGTATCACGATGAACCTGCAACCTAGTGTCACCATTCTCAATTTGTAATGATATGAAGGTTCAAATGTGGTTGTATGTGGAATGTGGTGTTTCACTAGGAAATACAGGGATCGAATTTGCTTTTTTGGCAAACCACGGTTTAGATTTTTCTGCTCTTCGCTAGCATTTGCTATCTGTTCCATTACAGTTCCATGCTCAGAAACAGAGAGTGAAAGGACCTTCTTTTCCACTGCTACAATATGCCAGTCAGATTGGCATGCTTTTTTTTAAACAAAGATGTGACCTTTACCCAATTACTCACAGGCCTAGTAACCCAAGCACCTCTGGCTTGTACTGGTACTTTACCATGTTCCTTACAAATAGAACATAGCATACCTTGATTACTTGGGTCATATTCAATCCAAGGATAAGTTTTCTTCCAGGCACTGTCATACTTAAAATTGTTTTTATAAGCTCAGGTGGTTGCTGTGCTTTTGAAACACCATCTGAATCCCCTATGGGTTGATCAACAGGTACTTCTTCCTCTCTGACTCTCTTCTTCCTGATAAGGAACCTGTCCATTTTAGCTAGCAGCTAGAACAGTGGTCCTTGTTCACAAGAGGTAGGTCACAGTTGACCTCAGAATGACCTTTGTAGTGGCTATTAAATGGATGTGCTCATAATACCAATGTAAAGGTCAGTCTAAGGTTATAATGTGTCCTACCTCCACTAGTCTGTGTTTGTTGCCAATGAAGTCACTTGTACATTTTTACTGTGAAGGTGTAGTTTTACTCAGTTTCAACAAAAGCAGCAGGAGATAATTTGGGAGAGAAGCTGAGCAGTTTGGGGGGGAAGCTTCCCCCCCACCCCCCCAGTAGATAAAACCCTGCCAGCTCCATTGCCTTCCGCGATAACTCAGAAGGATTTCGTAAGGTTTTTGTGCTTGCTCTAGTGTTAAATATAACAATCTGAAAGTGTTGAATAAAATAAGAAGAATTTTGGGATGTACGAATGTGGTTATTATTTTCTCTTTATATTTCAATCATTCAATGATGTCTTGGGAAATAGGTATTTGTTTATTATTTCAGAGGAAGATGGAGCCAGTGTGTTAAGTGAACATCTTCAATGCAACAGATCAATAACTGAAAAGTACTTATCAGAATCGACTGGCACATAATAATATCAAAACAAGTAGTATAAACACTATACAAATAATATAGCTTATTATAATATAAATTGAGAGTTGCTCAAAAGTTTTTTCCCCAAGTACTGAAAAGTAGCTAGTAGAGTAAGTTTAATATTTGATGAAAGAGCAATGTATATGCTTTTACAGTGACAAAATTGGAAATATTAATTATTAACTTGCTATGAATTGAAGTTTAAATCAAGTTTACTGAGTTTAATACAGTACTTTATGAAATTGTGATTGACATCAAATTAAGGTGAGCAATTTCAAGAATTTTGTCTTCTTAGCTAATTGATTGTATCTTAATTAAGTTAAGAAATTGGATTTGATATCTTTGGAAGTGATATGCTCTCTTTATAATGTGTCTTCTCCGTATGTAAATTTGCTGTATGTGAACAGTTAGACCTAGGGTAAGTGATGGGACAGCAAGGTTGTGATAAGGCACTAAACTTGATCGTGGTTTAACTTTGTATATTGATAATACAAGAACCACTGTGGAGAAAGAATTATTTCATTCCACTGTGATGTTGGCTTAGTTCTTCATGGACTGAGAGATAGAATTTGTAACAAAACACACCATCTAACAAAGAAGAAGAGTGATACTGCAAAGGTTAGTTTAATATAATGGCTTGTGTAAGTAGCTAATTACCAGTCAGTATGAGGATAATGAGGGCAAAGTGGTCAAATACCACTTTATTAGCCATTTTGCCTTAGCTTCAATGTTGTGAAGTAGTTTGGAATGAATTAGCACATCTTACCCTACTTATCTCCTTCCTCTTCTAGCTTCTTCGGGTTAGGAATGTTTTCTGAATGTTTTGGTGTGTTTACTTAGAATTGTATTATACAAAGTAGCTTGCCACTTGAATTCTTCTTAGATGTTTTTCAAATTTCCTTTCAACCAGATAATAATAAGGAAAAAAAGAAAAAGAAAAAGGAAATAAGCTTGTATTTATGAAATTTTACTACTACTGTATAAATATTGGCCTTTTTAAAACAATGAGTTATTCAGATTATAACATGGCTTTAACTGTATAGAATTAAATGTCATAGATTGTTCCCCTCATAAAAATATTAAAGTTGATAATGGCTGTCCTTTATCACAAGACAGCAGATATTTCTTATATTTTACTGATTTGGCTACTCCATCTCCCAATGAGTAGTGATAAGATTTTCACAGGCCAACAGTTTAATAAGTGATGTTATAGTTACTGAAGATAAAACTATTTTTTTAGTAATAACTAAAATAAAATGTTGTGTGCAGAATTGGTTATCACATTTAAATACAATGAACAGTAGCATTTTATCAGATGTAAAATTATTGCTGTTTATTTTTTTAGAGAGTGGATGGGAATCAAGTATTTCAAATGTGCTGCTGATAGCTAATTATTTATACATTAATTTTTGTATATTTTTATTAGTAATCATAATGACACATAATAATTCACTAACAATAGCAATATTGTCAACCAACTTGTGTTCACAATTCAGACATAATATAATTCTTGATGATATTTTGTTTCACTATTTTAGTTTAATGCTTTTTTATACACATTCTCTTAAGTTTTAAAATATAATCATCTCATTTGATGAAATCAACTTTGTACTTTATGACAATAGTGGCCATTCAGTGAATAAAAAACCCATAGATGTACTATAGAGAGACATTATTACTACGTAAATACTATATACATTACAATTAGCTAAATTTAACATCAGAAATTTTTTGACAGAAATTTTTGAATAGCAAAAGTTGTCACTAAAATGTAAAATCTGTATGTATTTAGAACCTGATTATTTCTCTGAAACTGTATAACTCGCCAGGAAACCTCAGTTTTTGATGATAAGTGCGACTGAAAATAATAGCTAGCTGCGTTTAGCGGGCGGATAAGCGTAACTAATGAAGGTACTGACTGCCTCGCTAGTTAAAGTAACAACGCTTTTTTCTCTCTGCATGAATGGCAACATCCTTGTGCATTGCATTAGCATAGGCAATAAAGTAGCTATACAAGATTAGGACGCTAACGTGCTAAATACTCAGAGCGACACTTGACAATTTGTCAAAATGCTTTCTCCTTGTTTAGCTGTAATTTTGACTTCAACAGGTATTTGCAGTATTAAGTAGAGGCAATTATAGTACCATTAGAGCATTCACATTGGTCATTTCCATTAGGCTAAATATATCGAATATTAAAAAAATATTCTTAAGTACAAATAAACATAATTAACCTACTTGCAATTGGTTGTGGCCTTAATTACCCAGACAATGAATTTTTAAAACCTTGAATATTATTTTGCCGATAATGGAGCCGAGACTAACTCGGGTGCGCGTTGAAGGGGAAGGCTATTTGGAGACACTGCACCCGTCATTGCGTAACTAAAAAGTTGCAGCTCTGAGATGTTTGGTGATTTCGGGTTAGGTGTTATGGTTATTGGTAGCTAGGTTCAGCAATGATGATTCCAATACAAGATTGAATAGATGTGTAGTATTGCTTTAAAAATTTTTTTGGTCTAAGCCATTTAAGTAAACTCCAGTTTATAGCTAACGCTTTTAAAAAAAGTTTGTCCAAGCTTTTTAAGTAAACTACAGTCTATAATGTATTGGGTATACAGAATCTATACCATCAATTTTATTGTGAACTTCGATAATGCGATTAAAAAATTAATCATACCTTACCAGATAGTAATAACTGTATATAGAAATAAATCAAGCATGATAATCTCTGTTTTACTCCAATAATTTATAATTTGAAATGTATAAAGTAATTGTTGTTCATTACTTAAAATAATCTGTAATTCGTTACAGTCTACATAACTAAAGCGGAATTAACAATTGGTAGAGTGTCACCGAAGTACCAGATTGTATTTCCAGGGACAACAGCTACTATAAAATGTATGGGAGAATTATGGAACGTCAATTGGGAAAAAGATGGAGTTACCATTCAGTCAGAGAAGGAATGGTGGGGATCATATCAGCAAATGGCACTCCTGAAATTCCCCAGAGTTCTTCCTGAGCATGAAGGCAAATATGAATGCATTGGCTCTGGACAGCAACCATTTAGAACCACATCAGAACTCTACACGGCAGGTATAGTTTGCATTTACATTGAGTTATGTAATCAAAAAAAATGTCAGCTTATAAGTGTTATGTTCTGTCAATAGACAATAGATTTGCACTCCTAAGTTATATTGCATCATTTTTGCATTGTCTGCAAACATTATAATTATAGCTTTATAGTATAATAAAATGGCATACATTAATAAAACTTAACATGTCCATATCTAAAGTATTGAAGTATTTTAGTTTTAAGTGGGATACTTTTGTTATCTGGATAGAAATTATCAAAGCACGTCTCCAAAAAATGCACACAATGAGAAGTTTTAGCTCAAAAAGATCAAGTAACTTTAATTAAAGTACTCCTTAAGGATGAGGGTTGATAATGGCATCAGTTACCAGCCGGGTAAGATACTTGCATGCAAAATCAGATCCTCGCATTTATACAAGTGTTGATAAACAATGTGTAATGTATAGTTAGTTGGTGTTGTATATACTTCTAGAACTTGACACTGATAGTGAAGTCACTCCTACATATCTAATGGCACATACTGGAGAACCAATCAGATTCACTTGTAATTACGGAGGTAATGTGACTTGGTTTTTCATGATTACATCTGAGTTCCCTCGATATCCTCCCATTGAATGCGGGAATGTACTTGAGTTCGATGCTACTACTAACCACAGTGGATTTTACTTCTGTAGTGGGTATAAACTTGGTAAAAGATATATTTCTAGAAGTTTTCTGGAAATAGTAGGTATGTACATGATGGCTTATGGGAACCGGTATTAATTAAGAGAATGTAATTGGAAATATGATCAAGAAATGCATTAATCATAATGTTGAACGAGTTCTACTCAAACTATACGCAATTAGTATTACCTAAAATCAATGAACATTTTGATATAATCTTGTGCAATTATAGTGAGAAATCTGATGACCCACGTGGCCCTATACATTTTTTAAATAGAATTGCCTGCAGAAGTTTCCAATGTGGAGATGGAAACTATTGATGTAGTCTTGGAGAACATGGTGCAAAGAAATGGTAAGATAAAGATTATTTGACACAACATAAACTTCTGATGTTATGATCTAATATGGAAAGGGTTACTCTTGAAAAAATTGATAGTAATTGTGTTCATTCCCCCTAAAATGAAGAAACAACTAAAAAAGAAATGTGATTCACAAGTATGTATGTTACATCAATGCTTTCCCCATTAATTGGATTCATAGCGATTAAGTCCAATTAAGAATGTAAAAGTGAAGGAAAAAATAAAATTGTGTATGAAGTTTTCGTATATCACCACAGTGTGATTTGTGAATTATACTTACTTATTTAAATATTTTTATTAGAATCAACACGTGATAACTCTGATACAGAATTAGAGGAATTTATTCGTGTTGCATCTGAGAGAATGGCTCAAGGGACTAGTAAGTAAAATTTATTGCTGATTCTGATTTATAAAGCTATATTAGCTATTAACTTAGTCATCTGTGACTCATTTTATATGAGACGTTGCTAATGTATAGTATTATGGTATGAATGCAAACTTTAGATGCGGCTTCTGAAAGATCCAGAGAGGATGCAATGTCATATGCCTCTGTGGAGGAGCGAGAAAATAGTAAGTGCAGATTTAACAGCATATACAATATATTAATCAAATAATAATAATTGGCGAGTGAGCGAAGCGAGCGAGACACTCTCAGGGGTAACACAATTGAAAATCGGGGATGTTTGTTTGTTTATAATGTTTGGACATACTATGTCATTTTGTACTTTGACCCTCGCGTATTTTTGTATTTGCTCTGTGTTCGCTCCCGTCCCAAACATTAAACAAAATCCTCCGGTTTAGCGATCATTACCCGTATCACCCTAGAAATTGAATTGTTTACCGCTTTGAATTCTTTTGCGGGAGCAGTTAAAACTCAAAAACTTATGTGAACTCCATTTCTATTCGAGTTAGTGGCAGTGATAAGTTAATACGCTATTTGTCACAGTTATAAGCCCTACGCAACAGTATTTACTTGAAAATTCATTGTCCACTATACTAACATCGAAGGTAAGTCTTGCGTAGGAATGTTCAGTTGTGTGAAAGTATTGTGTGTTACAACTACTACACAAATAAAATGTTTGAATAAAGTAACTTGATTTTGTTGCTTCTTTTTCAATTCAAACAGTTGCGGGGAGCAGTTACAATGGCATTAGATCCCCTTTACTGTATTTTACGTTATTTAAAAACTCGACTTTATTTTAGTAGCTTGAGTGTTAGTAGTTAGAATCAATCGTTTAACAATAGTGTGATTTAAGGCTCGCTTGCCATTTGTGCTCAAGCACACCGCTAGTAATAATACCATAGCTGAGTCATTTTTCAATACAAAAAGTGTGGTATTATTTTGAAATAACACAGCAGTGGAAAACTGAAATAACGATATGATTGGTCACGGCAATCTCTTTGTGTCCTCTGCAGCACTTTTACCCGTTAGGCAATGTCACGGCGAAATTCTGGGGAAACACTAAGAAAAGTATGAATAATAGCATGAAAAATTTTTTTGACTGAAATATAATACAATTATAATACAAGATTATGGTTTTCTTAGCTGCAGAAATGAACTTTTATCTATCGCTATAGTATTATGATAGCACGGAAAACTGTGGTATTTGATTAAATAGAACTCGTGTGGCAAGAAATTTCACTTGGCCTCGCCTCGTGAAAATTTTTTCGCTCCACTTGTGCTATTAATCCCAAATACCACTGTTTTCCGTGCTATTATATCTCCTAATAATAATAATAATAATAACAATAATAATAATAACAATAATAATAATAATAATAAATAATGATAATGTAATAGTAATAATAATATAAGGTTGTTTAGCTCAGAACTAGTAACACTTTCTTCTGTATAGGCTGCTCCCTCTGCAGCCTTGACCCTGAAATTTCTTGATTGTCTCCTTTTTGTTTTTTCTTGTTTTCAGCATCTCACACTCTGTTCACTATATAAAACATTGTATCAGTTTGTTCTTTTTAGTTGTGTTTCCACTAGAAGGCCATCAAAGGCCGAGAATTTATGGAACTTATATTACGGACTTCTTAAAGCTGAGCACCTGCATGGTCTTTGAACTTCAGTTCAATTTAAAAGAGAAGCAAAATGTCTAGCTATGAATATCATTAATTTCAAAGGGGGGTTACTGGTAACCCCCAAAAACCCCCCCTGGCTACGGGCCTGCAAATATGGCACAACACCAATTAGAACTATAGATGACAAATTAGACGGTTACAACTTAGAAAAATTTACAACACAAAAACGCCACAATACACTTAGCCACAGACACAAGCAGACAGGCGGCCCAGCACCAATCCAGGTCCCTTCTGCCAATACTCCTCCTGCGCACTTCCTCCCCCAATTCACTCCACAGTAGCCCTCGTCGCACACGTTCCACTGAAACGTCTCTCACAGCCGTAGCTAGATAGACGTGTTGCTCCCTCTGCCAAGGCAAGGTTGCGTGTAATGGTCCCACTACCGTAGTATGGTTCCGCGATAGGGTTGCTTCCACCACCGAAGTGAGGTTGCTTGTCACAAGTCTAACGACCGTGGGTAATTGGCTCTCGTTGTTCGGGCCCTGGAACTTCAGTCTGGACGTCTCCCTCAGAAGCCAGGTAATCCTCTCGTGTCCAAGGTCAGCAAGAGGATCCCACCGCTGCCACCATATGTGGGAGGGCGCGGCGAGTCCGTAGACAGCTTAGCTCTCACGCACCTGGTACAGCGTTTAGTATCGCTGCCACCAGAGAAGGTAACTAAGATATGCAGCCTAGGCTGTACCCTAGCCAGCTAACTGGTTACACTACTAGTTACTAGACTAAGTTAATGTAATTACAACTTCTGAAGGAGGCAGCACGAGTACATGATATATATACGAGTGCTGACTCCTCCCAAAACAAGTACGGCAACCAATCAGAATGACACAACAATAACCAATGACCTGACATGACTAAATAGGTAAAAATCGCAAGACTGACGATATGCGCATGACAATTAGCTATGAATAATGTTATGTTCAATCTTTATCTCTACTTCATCCATTCTTTCTTTTTCTTTCCTTTCTTTCTTCTCCTTCATGTGGGGATATGCCCACATCTCCCCCCTCCTTAAGAAGACGGGTGCCATCAGCACTGTCACAAACTGCTTCTCTGCAGCGACTCAAGTCATCAGCAACATGATTTTCAATGCCCGCACGATAAATCACATCAAAGTCGTACAACGACAATTTGAGACACCAATTCAGGATTCTCCTGTTGACCTGCTTCTTAGTCATCATTCCAGCAAGTCCCTTGTGATCTGTAACCACCGTAAATCTCCGCCCATACAAGTAATAGGCAAAATGAACAACACTTTCGTAAATACCAAGTCCTTCAAGCTCCTGTGCGCTGTAGTTCCGCTGAGCTCCATGAAGCTGTTTGGAGAAGAACGCCACAGGTAGTTTTTCGTCATCACGGACCACAGACAACACTGCACCTACACCCGAACCACTTGCATCTGTGTCTAAGACAAAGACATCACTTGCACAAGGTACATGTAAACACACAAACTCTGACAACAAATTACACAAAGAATGAAATGCATCCAGCATCACACCATCCCAACTCACCCTTCCAGACACCGCCGTCGACGTGTGAGGGGTGAGGACTGAGGACCACCGATGGAACCCAGAGATGAACTTTCGATAGAATCCTACCATTCCTAAAAATGCACGCAGCTGCTTCCTTGTCTGTGGGACTGGGTGGTCCCTTATGGCTGCAACCCTCGCTGCAGGGACCGAAACCTTCCCATCACCAATCTGGTGCCCAAGGAATTCTAGAGTCCTCTTGCCAAACTGGCACTTTGCCCTCTTACATGTAAGGCCTGCCGCTCTAAGTGTACTCAACACATTCCTCAAGTGCTCTAAATGCTCCTTCCAGCTACCCGACACCACTAAGATGTCGTCTATGTATACACGGGCATACTCAACAAACCGCCCAGAACCTCCTCCATTAGTCTCTGAAACACGGACGGAGCGTTGGTCAAGCCAAACGGCATCCGCCGGTACCGGTACTTCCCAAAGGGACATATAAAGGTAGTCTTATCCCTATCCTGTTCTGCTACAACAACTTGATGGAATCCTTTTGCTAGATCTATTTTTGAGAGCACCTTCCCTGTCCCAACCTTCTCAACCATTTCCTCAAAGGAAGGGATATAATAGGGCTCCTTAACCGTAACAGAATTCAACTTTCGGTAGTCAACACAAAGACGGACGCTGCCGTCAGGCTTCCTAACTGGAACCAGAGGAGAGGCCCAACTACTCTGGCACCTCTCTGTAATGCCATCTCTTTCCAAACTCTCTATCTCCTTACGGACCCTATCCCTGATACCCAAGGGTACAGAATATGGTGATTGCCGAATCGGTTCACACTCCTTGGTGTCTATCTTCATCACTACCCGATCGGTGTTTCCAGGCTTGTCCGAAAATACATCAGTAAAGTCAGTCAACACAGTGTCTAACTCCCCTTTAACAAACCCTTCACATTCACCACTTAATAAACTACTACATCCACTATCACAAACATCCTCAATCACAACATCTAACCTGTTAATCTCTGCCCTTTCCTTAAGTAGCTTAATACAATTAACATGCACCACCTTGGAGTGCTTACTCTTCCCAACCTTTCCTATCCTATAGTTTACTTCACCTACCCTCTTCATAATAATATATGGACCTTGCCACGAATCAGAAAGTTTGCACGACAAGCCAGGCACTCTATACAATACTAATTCACCTTCCTTAAATGTCCTTAACTTACACCCCCTATTCACATACTGTAACCTGCTCTCCTTTCCCTTAGCTAGCCCTAAGGCTGCACAGTCCCTAAGACCTTCAAGTCTTTCAGCCATTCTCATCACCCGTTCACATACGCCTAACTTCTTACTTTCACATTCAAACAACCCATGGTATAAGGCATCAAGTGGAGTTCTTACACGAAACCCATACACCAGGTCGAAAGGACTAAAGCCAGAGTCCTTATGTGGCATTTCCCTTAAAACAAACAAAGCAAAATTAATCTGCTCAACCCAATCACCTCCCTTCTCCATGCACTTGCCTAAGATGGACTTCAAAGTGCCATGCATGCGTTCGACGCAGCCATTGGTTTCGGGGTGATAGGGAGAGGTCTTAACCTTCTCCACCCCTAACCAGGCACACAACTGGGACATTACCTTGCCACAAAACTGTGACCCCTGATCACTAAGCAGAACCTCAGGTATGGACGTCCTACTAAAGATAGACCAGAGCCCTTCTACAACTGCCTTTGCAGTGATGGACCTCAAGGGGATGGCTTCCGGCCACCTAGTGGCTAGGCAAATATAAGTTAAAATAAACCTACAGCCACCCTTCCCTTTTGGTAGTGGACCTACAAGGTCAATGGCCACCGTTTCAAATGGCTCCGACATGACCGGTCGGTCCACCACCGGGGCTCTCCTGGGTTTGCTCTTAGACCTTAACTGACAACTACTGCAACTAGCACAATACTCAAATATCTCCTTGGCCATGCTCGGCCAGATAAAGTACTTCTTAACAAGCTGGGACACCTTTTCTGCACCTAAGTGACCATTCCTATCATGCCCAATACTTAAAACCTTACTTCGCAAGCTTCTTGGTAATACAATAACTTCTCTATACTCCTCCCAATTCACATACATTTCCTTTACTAAAATACCTTTGCTCCATTTGAACCCCCTCTCCTTCCTATCAGCCAATTCACGCCACACAGCTAAACTATCATCTTCTTTCACCTCCTTAATAAGCATTTCTGTATCTGATCCTGCCTTAACTGGACCTATCTCCTCCACTAGACCACTAAGGTCATCATGCACAGACTCATCTGATAACTTATCCAAGGGAACTGCCTTACCTCTAGCAATTCCCTCACTTACTTTCGCCTGGGGCTGTTCAGCTTCAGGCAAACCATCAGCTTCATCCGCCCCATGCCCTTCCCCCACCCAACTCAAGACTTCGGGTATGATTGAGGGGTCAGGGTGGCTACTTGTAAGATCCTCGAGTTCATGCACAACCTCCATGCACTCACCCACAGGCTCCACCACATCCCACTCAATGGCACTATCCACACCACCGCTCTCACAGCGTTCGGACTCTAACTCCTTAGCATGCATACTCCTAGTTAGAACATTCATATTCACTTTCTGTAACTCCTTGTGTGCCTTAATAGCCCCCCTGTAGGCCTTAGCCTCTTCATCATTCTCAAGGGATATGGGCACTAGACAGGCTACACCTTCCTCATCACTTTCATCCACAACCGTCCTCACGCACTTCTTATATCCTCCTATACTAAACTCCCCCATAAAACTTCTACACATCCTTTCTGTACCTCCATAACTTCTTACTACTACATCACTCAACCACCTAACACCTTCAGGAACTAGTGTCCTAGGAATCGATGCCATCTCTGCTCCTGAGTCAATTAGAATCTCAGATTTCACCCCACACACCAACCCTGTCACTACATTACCTTGAGCTCCCGACCCAGCCCTCCTTAAAACAGAAAGCTTAGTTGGTGGCTCATTCTTGATGGCAAACGTTCCCTTACCCTTCTGGGTACACTCGGGGCTTTTATGCCCAGACTTCCCACACGTATAGCACACAGGTACTCTTACCTCACTTGCACTAACTGACTTACCCTTTTTGCACTCAAAGGATCTATGTCCTAGCTCCCCACAACTAAAACATTTAACTGTGTACCCCCCCACTATTACTATAACTTCCACCATAATTGCTCCTAGCTCCAACATTACTACTAACAACACCCCCCACAACATTCCCACGGGACTTATCTCCTTGCCCATACACATTCCCACTAGCCCTATAGCCTCTGCTACTATTCTCACTTAAACTCCCTATACTTTTAAAATAGTTCCCAGGCTGCCTTCCCGACATCCAATCCTCCAAATTCTCACGGAGGTCTCTCCAATTCTTAATCTTTTTCCCATCCATAAACATCTTCCCACTCTCAGGCAATACACGTCTTAACACTGCCAAGGCTGCAGCTACAGTACAATCCTCGACAGACTCACAATCACGAAACATACCCATTGTTGTTCTTGATAACCAATCAGCCATACTACCTGCCGTCATACCTTTAAACAACTCACTGGTAGCCCCTAGTAACGAATTACCATAAGTAATGGCTGTTTCCCCCACTGCCCTTAACAAATTCTTCTTAAGCACATCATAACTCTTATTACCATCTAGGTCCTTAGTAATTCTTTTACACAAGGTCTCGGTAAGCTTTGGGTAGAGCCTATCCCCCCAACTGTCTTCCCTAACCTCCCCCATACGCATTATCCTTTCGAATTTACTTAGGTACGCACCAAGCTCACTACCTTCCTTGTACATGCCCAGCCCTTTGAGCCTCTCATTAAGCAACTCCCTTAGCTCCCGAACCCTAGCATCCTCACGTCTTTCCCGTTGTCTTCTGTCGTTGTCATATGTCCTCCTTGATTCTTCTGTTTCTCTCCAACGCAGCTCCTCAGCTTCCCTGCTTGCCCTAATCTGTTCCTCAGCCAGCTGATGCCTCTTCTTCTCCTGCTCCAACATCTCCCTCTGCACAGCCAGCTCCTCAGCTCTGTCACGCCTATCCTGCGCATCCTTCTCCATTAGGAACTTAATCAAAGCTGAAGTTGAATCTCCTGCCTCTTCCTGTCTAGCCATACCCGCGTATGCCTCTCTTGCTCCCTCAAACTCGGCTTCACTATCACCCTCTTCCAGGCACTTCACACCGGATGATCTAATAGGGTACGGCGACCTCTTCTCTATCACTGTCTTCTGGTGTGGACGATAAGACTCCTTTCCAGCTATTCCCGGATTCCTCCTGCCCCCCTTTGTCCCCCCCTCACCAGCCGCAGGCTCCGTCATGGAAGGCAAAGCCAAAACTAGCCCTCTGCTAGATGCCTGTGGAATTAAAAATAAAGACAATGAATAAGGCGGTACAGGTAATTAAAACACAATACAAAGCCACACAGTTCCACAACAAAGTGCACAAACACTTAAGTCCA
>WLWD01000190.1_pt1 | contig 20278 bp, 8 predicted proteins | sample 6712731 | NCBI WGS metagenome assembly WLWD01 (sample SAMN12718690, study PRJNA576275) | sponge metagenome | isolation source: marine sponge | host: Mycale hentscheli | place: New Zealand: South Island, Marlborough, Capsize Point | collected 2014-11-01
GTAAAGGGGATTCAATGCCATAGTAACCTCTCCCCTCAACCGTTTGAATTGAAAAAGAAGCAACAAAATCAAGTCACGTTATTTAAAATTTTCTTTGTGATATTCTTAATAGCAGTTGTAACGCACAATACTTTCACACAACTGAACATACCTACGCAAGACTTACCTTCGTGGTTGTCTAGTGGACAATGAATTGTCAAGTAAATGCTGTTGAGTAGGGCTTATAACTGTGACAAATAGCGTATTAACTTGCCACCGCCACTAACTCGAATAGAAATGGAGCTCCCATAAGTTTTTGCTTTTTAACTGCACCCGCAAAACAATTCAAAGCGGTAAACAATTCAATTTCTAAGGTGATACGGGGTAATGATCGCTAAACCAGAGGATTCTGTTTAGTAAAGTTTGGGACGGGGTTGAACACTGAGCGAACACAAAAATACTCGAAGGTCAAAGTACAAAATGACATACGTACGTCCAAACATATATATAATATATATTACAGACCGACCTGTGCTGAGTGGCACAGACGGACCTGTGCTGGGAGGCACAGACGGACCTGCGCTGAGGGACACAGACGGATCTGAGGGGTACAGACAAACCTGCGCTGGGAGGCACAGACAGACCTGCGCTGGGAGGCACAGATGGACCTGTACTGGGGGGCACAGATAGACCTGTGCTGGGAGGCACAGACAGATTTCTATCACCTCCATTATGACTAACCAACTTGGGACCTGTATAATATTATCACAGTCATAGATGAGACTGTACATTAGATTTATCAAAAAAATATATGTAATTTTATGCTGACCTTGAAAAAATTGATAAATTTTAGACTAATTATTTGATATACAGCCATGCACATAAGCTTCATTTTTTTGCGTTCCATACACTACATAAATATAATTATTTATTAAGTATAAAATAATGATTCAAACATGACTGTTGACAGATTGTATTCTGTAAGTATGATGTTCAAATGTCAATGTTATCATGTTTTGCTATAGGTACCTCTACTGGAGTAGCATCTTTTCTTCTGCCTTGCTGCAGAAAGCTGTTTCTTCCTCTTTGTGCCTGCTCTGCTATCCATACCAACCACAATTAGATAACAGGCCACGAGCCTCTGCTTTGAATAAGCAATAAGATCACTACCCATTAAACAAGCACCCAAGCTATCTGAATTGCAGCTGTTCATGAAAATTCTGTAATAAGCACACTACATGTGGGATCTAATTAACATGCATGGCAACATGCATGATTTTTTTGTAACTTGCACATGTTTCAATACATGCATGCTACATGCATGAAGGACTAAACTGAACACACATGTTACTCAAACATGTAAGAAACGCAACTGCTACATATGCTGGTTACATGCATATTTGTGTCAACATGCATGCAGCTAGGCAGTAACAGGCATGTTACATGCATTATTTTCCAGTAGTATTTGCTACTTTTTTATTTTAGGGCTGAATTTGAAAAAAAGCAAACTGTCAGCTCTGCATAGGTTCAAGCTTATGCAGTTAACACCCCCTATTGTCACGTCACAATCACGTTAAGAAAATAATTTCTTTCTGCCTGTGGTAACTTTTGCTTAATGTTGAAAAGTTAGTGAGTGCTGGAATTCCGGAGTTTTGCATGTGAGATCTCGGGCATGTTTAACTACTCCTTTTTGACAGCAATTATCTCATCAACTATTTTCATTGCTTGAGCTGTATTGATACCTGATTAGAAATAGCCAAATAAATTTATTTTTTCAGTTCGAGAAATGATTCTATTATAAGCCATCTACTGTATAGTAGTGCTGGGGTTTCACACATTCACTCTTATTATTATTTTATTATTCTGTTGATTGAATTTACTTATGATTATTATTGGCCCAGATTGTGTGAACAGAGTAAAATGATTTGAAACACTCGTAGTTATTAAACTTGGTTAACTATTGCATGATTAACATTACTTGGTTTCATAATGTAAGTTTACATACATAGTAGCTAGTACGTATATATTTACCACGCGTATGTAATTCCACTATGTTGTGTGTTGTTGTTGACCTCATCATGTTAGTGTGTGTGTCAATATTTGTTCCAGAAAGTTTAAATGAAATAAAATATTAAATATTTATACAATTATCAAACATGCTAACTATATTTATTGTATTGTTTTATAGTTAGTAGAGAACTTGGTTATAATAATACAATTTAATTTTAGGAGAAATTGTCAGTGTACGGCATTATAGCATGTCCTGATATTGCAAAGGTAACCATGTCATTATTATTGTTGTTATTAATTATTATTGTTGTTATGATTATTTTGATTATTATTATTATTATTATGATTAGTATTATGATTATTATTATTAGTAGTAGTATTAACCCTCAGTGCGCATGTGCGAGAGGGTTTTATAGTAGTCCGTTTGTTTTTCATTCATTCATTCATTTGCTCTGCCAACAGCAGATCTCGAAAATAGCGGACTTTTATGCCACGAGAGAAGACTAACTCAGACTAGATGATGATTTAAGTCCCTTTAATTTGCCACTTTTCAAATTTCGGCTTAGTTTTTAAGAAAGCGAAAGAAATGGTAGACTATGGTGAGTGCTGCTATACAGCCACACCCATTTAATCGCTTTTTGCATATTTTGAGTTGAATTGTCACAATTTTTTCATCTTGTAGCTTGCTTAGGCTCTAGAGCCTTATAAGCTGAAGTGGATGGAGGAGTGTTTACATCCTGATGAATACCATGGTTACAGTGAGCTGAAGAAAGCACTCACTGGGACAACTCTCATTACCACTCTTTACCGAGTATTCTCAGTAAAGAGTCTAATTATTTTTTTTTTGTTCTTGTGAGCAACTAATGTGAGGTGAACATTTATATGCTTAGTGATACTTGTTACGCAGTTTTTACCTGCCATATTCATTTTTTTAAAGACTTAAACTTTCTTTTAATGTTAAGCTTCATTTTAGATTGAAGAACAGAATTTCAATTTACTGTTACATTGTTAGTGAAGCACTTTCTATTCATGACTGGGTATCATGTAAAAATCAATTTAAATTTCGCATGCGTGAACTTGTTTACTCTAACTAAGTGTACTTGTATATTAGCATATGGTGAGAAAGCTCCTCCATGTGTTTATCATAAAGTTGATGTTTTTTTTATAAAAAAATTAGTTTTGCTTTCCATACTCGTCTGACAAGTATTGAAAGAAAAACTAATTTTTTTCTCAAAACAGAGCTATAACATATAAATATATATTTATATGTTATAGCTCTGTTTTGAGGGAAAAAATTAGTTTTTCTTTCAACACTTGTCAGACGAGTATGGAAAGCAAAACTAATTTTTTTATAAAAAAAACATCAGTTGTAACATGTTGTAGCTGATGTATTACAGTCACACTGCTGTAACCATGTCCACACTTAGTAGATCTTTTTTTCTAGCTATCATTGGACCTCCAATAATCTATAAAATAAACAGACACAAAAAAATTGTCCTGCTTACTTTAATGCCTATTCTGGTGCTTGTGAGGCCACCAGCTTCGAGATTCATTGTTAAATGACAGACTGACTGACAGACTAACAGGCAAAGTGAGTAATTCTGTCATGCATGAACACTGGGGATTATTAAGCTATGGGACATCTACACTGGAATGGAAATACTGAATTCTTATAACAATATTGAAGAAAAATGTATGACAAGTACATATATGTACTTTCAAACTTGAAGGTTCAAATAATTTACAGTGGTACATACATAGTTAACGAATTACATTTGTATAGACACATTACACAAAACCTAGCACGTCTATTATAAATGTATCAGATTCAGCATTAGTGTATCACTAAAATTACTATAGAATTATAGAGAAAATTTTGCTTTCATCTAGAGCTGGGTGATGTACCGTTATTATCATTGCACGAAAAAACCCTAGTAACATTGAGATGATATTTCAATTGTATTCACACAATATTAGATTCTCATAAAACATTGGTATGGGTCACTGAATAACTGCAGGAATTTCACACGCATGACAGTTATGAGGTACAACCGTTATTGTTTGTAAACTTGGTTAACTTTGTAGCACTTTTTTTGAAGCGGTGCAGTAAGTTGGAGGTCCGCAATTTGGTGCACTACAAGCCGAGCTGATACTCTACTGCAAGACAATGAGTTTATTTTCATTCAATATTACTTTATGGTTTAATTGCATTTTTTCTTTTTATAAGATATTGAACATTTTTAAGTCATGGTGCAGTTCATTTTTTTAACTCTACCCATGTATAAAAAAGTTGTCGTTCTCATGATTAGATTCAAAGAAAAACTGATACAAAATTTGGAACTTCCATTCCACTCGCACTTCTTATGAATTAACCCCACCCCCAATTCTCGTAAAAAAATTTCAGTTCATGTGTATTGGTTCTAAAAAGAGCCCACCTATATCAAGAGTAAACGTACATCAATGCAACAATAACGAGAGTCAGAAGAGAGGGCAGTTTCTTAGAGATAGCCCGAGGTGAAGGTCTTAGAATTGTGCAGCTTGGGAAGTCTTCGCTCCTCAGAAATCGAGCTTGCTAGATCCATCTGCTCGAGTTCAGATGCGAAGAGCCTGGAGAACGGTTACAGGAGGAGAGGCAACCTGGCGCACATTGCCGCATGATAACTATTATATGTAGTGTTTCTCTAAACTGCCATGAGACAACCTGAAACCAAAGACACCACAACTTCGCGAAGTATACTTTTTCTGCTACTGCGCGATTGTCACGGAGCAATGATAATAACGGTACATCACCCAGCTCTAGATGAAAGTACAATTTTCTCCATAATTCTATAGTAACTTTAGTGATACACTAATGCTGAATCTGATACATTTATAATAGACGTGCTAGGTTTTGTGTAATGTGTCTATACAAATGTAATTAGTTAACTATGTATGTACTAGCTGTTGCCAGATATTCTCGGTGCTGTTGGTGTTCCTGTTGTGACGAGGATGGTTGAGGTAGAGTTTGAGGTCACTAGAAGAAGGTTTGTGAAAAAAGTTGCAGTCACGGCTGCTGGGATGTTGTGCAAGAAAGTATGTTTTCGGTTCTTATGAAGAGAGTGTGTCTTGAAAAACTTCTCGCAGAGGCCTGTGAGTCTGAGGAGTTGTTGTCCGAGAGTGTTTCTGTCTCTGATGAGCAGGCAGGAGGGGTGGAACAAGCAGCTGTAATTGCTGTTACTCGTTTCATGCAGAAGAGAATTCAGGCTGAGAGTGCCGTTGAGTCTGGCGAGGAGGCTCCAGTAGATTTAGGCTGTCCAGAATTAGTTGATAGAAAGTTAGGCATACTGAAGAAGGCAATTGCAGAGAATAGTTCATTGAGGCACTGCAAGGAACTTGCAAAAGGAAATAAAATGGGGTATGTGTTGAAAGATGGTTTGCTGTTCCACTGAGATGTAGATCAGGTCATGGATGTCAGAGAGAGGTTGGTTTTGCCTAAGAATAAGAGGCAGGTAGTATTGAAACTAGTTCATGATGGGTGTGGGCATGTTGGGAGCAAGAAGATGAAAGAGGGTATCAAAACAGATTTACTTGGCATGGGTTGAGTGTAGATGTGAAACACTATGTATAGTCATGTAAAGTATTCCTAAAATGTAACTAGGCTGGGAATAGGCAGTCTCAGATAGTTGAGAGGCCCATCATTACAGAGCCATTTGAGTCAGTGGCTGTGGACATTCATTTGTCTGACTAGTAGATGGCCTGAGACTTTCAGCTATCTTCCAGTCAGTTCTAGAGCAAGTTCTAAGGAGGCAGAAATGCTTCAAACTACATTGATGATATGATTGTATTTAGTCGTAGATGGAAAGAACATTTAGTGGATGTGGAAAAAGTAATTGTGTGTTTGGGAGAGGTTGGTCTTAAGCTCAAAATGAAGAATGTCAATTCGGAAGAAAGTTCATGTCGTATTTAGGTCATCAGGCTAGGTGTGGCATGTTGTCTGTTTCAGAAGTTAGAGTTACTTCTATGGCTTATTACGGAAAACCAAGAACTAAGAAGCAACTGAGGTTATTTCTGGGTTCCATTGGATATTATAGGCTGTTTGTAAGGGAGTTTGCCAAGCTCTCTGCTTCTCTAACTCCTTCCGTGTCTCTTTCCGCTGCGTTCAAGGTCAAGTGGACACAGGAGATTGACGAAGCTTTCAGGATTTTACGTGAGTCTCTGTGTAAGTGTGTTGTGTTACATATTCCATGTGTTTCTGATGGTTTCATTTTGTATACGGATCCGTCTGAATGTGGTCTCGGTGTGTGTCTTTACATTCTCAGGGATAAGGAAGAATTTCCAATTGCCTTCTTCAGTAGGCAACTTCGTTGGGCAGAGAAAACTTTCTCTGTAATGAAACTGGAGGCATTGGCCATAATTGCTGCTGTCCTTCACTTTGAGTTTTACTTTTATGGATCATCACTCGTAGTGTACACAGATTATAGAGCACATTACTAGACATTATCTCAATAGGTGGTTAAAGAGGCTGGAATTACAAGATAGAGAAATTAATATCAGATACCGACCTGGAAAGATTAATGGGAATGCTGATGGTCTGCCAAGACAGGATTGGGACGAGGAAGATGACTCGTCGAAGGTCGTTGGTGTTAGTCAGACTTTACCTGCTGGTAAAGTCTTGTAAAGGAGAGCTTGGGACCGCCATCCGATGAAGATGTGAAAGAGAAAAGAATGAAAGATAAGAGAATAATGCTGTATAGTTAATTTTTGTGTCACGTCATTGTATTTCCATTTATAACAAGGTGTGTGCAGGTGTGCTGACTCACACGGCTGGGTAAGGTCTACCCATTCCCGCTTCCACTAAACAGAATCTTTCTGTTTAGTGCTCCTATATCATTCAAGGAAATTTAATCCTTTTCCCTTTTATATTAGGTTTGTTTCTAAATGTCACTAAACGAACTTGCACTGCCTGAAAAGAGTCTATTGACAACCATAACAAAATCCGTAAAGTGTGCTGATTATTAGATTTGACGAAAAGTTGACAAGACTTTAGATGTTATCAAACTAGTTATCAACTGATTATACACTAATTTACGATTTTGTTATGGTTGTCAATGGACACTTTTCATGCAGTGTTAGGTCTTAAAAACTTGCTGTTAGACTCAGCACTGTGAAGTAATTATTTAGAACTTCTTGTTTTTCAAGTCCCAAAATGTTACGGTAGTATTGAGATCCTTTACCTGACATAATTTTTTTTTAAACTCGGCCATTTATATCGTAGGTGTGAGTGCTTGTTGTCAAGATAGCTAATGGCAATTCAGGTAGTTTTAATGTGATCTTAGAGACTACAGAAAATACTAGTACTCGAGAAATAGAGGGAAGAAAGTAGTTCTGTATTTGTTAGCTAAAGTATGATCACAACGGCTACATACTTTAACTTTTGGAAATGAACTGATAAATTCTTTTGAAGTGTTTACTTTGTGCACAGACTCGTTCGCCATTTGCGCTCAAACACATCACTAGTATATATATGTAATAGTTAAACTGTTATTTGGAGAAACTATTGCTGATCACTGTCTCGATCCCATGGGCGAACTGTGAGGTGGTTTCTTTTTCTTGCGATAATTCCAAGAGTTACCATAGTTTAACTAGCTTATACCATAGTTACCTTTTCAAGGTAAAGACCAAATAAAAAGTGAAAATATTGTTGTTTGGAGTGGAAAAATTGTTTAGCTTATGCAGCAAAGGTCATTCCAAACACCGAAAACCAAATAACTGCATTTCGTCCCCTTTCCACTACCTTCTAACAAACACAGTTGAGATTGAGCGATGATACACTGTATTAGAGAAAAGTCAATAATTTTCCTAAGGTATACAGCATTTTTAAAGCGAGTAATTGCAGCTAATGTGTTACCATAAGTGGTAACTAATATGTTTGTGTACGCTCAATGGAGTCTCGCTCCACTACACTCGCTCACATACAGATGGCTGGGTGTGGTATGCATACGCAAGATTTTCCGATCTTTTGCTATCTCAGTTTTTTGCATTGTTCACTTTCGCCGGTTCAATAGACCAATAATATTGTAGAAGTCCTGACTACATTTTGTTTTGTGTAAACTAGTGATGTGCTTGAGCACAAATGGCGAGCGAGCCTAAAACAACACTATTGTTAAACGTTTGATTTTAACTTCTCACATTCAAGCTACTAAAAAAAAGTCGAATTTTTTTATTACGTATATATATACGGTAAAGGCGATTCAATGCCATAGTAACCACTCCCTGCAACTTTGAATTGAAAACAAAAGCAAAAAACAACAACAACAAATCATATTATTTAAACGTTTTTCTTTATAATTAGCTAAGTAGTAGTTGTAACACACAATACTCTCACATAACTGAACACAACTAGACAAGACTTACCTATGTGGTTGATCTAGTGGACAATGAATTTTCAAGTAAATACTTGTTTTGGAATGACGCTATGACAAATAGCGTATTAACTTACCACCGCCAATAGAAATAGAACTCCTGTAAGTTTTTAATTTTACCTGCACCTGCAAAAGAATTCAAAGTGGTAAACAATTCAATTTCTAGGGTGATAAGGGTAATGATTGATAAACTAGAGTATTCTGTTTAGTGATGTTTGGGATGGGATTGAACACAGACCTAACACAAAAATATGTGAGGGTCAAAGTAAAAAAATGACATACGTATGTCCATACGTACACTAGTGGTGTGCATGAGCACAAATATTGAGCAAGCCTGTCTAGTTAGGTAACAAAAGTTTAATATTATTACTACATAATTAATATTTTAGCTTAGTTCATGCAAAATGGTATAATAGCAGTTATAACCATTTTTTAGGCAAACAAATAACAATTATTTCACTCTCTTATAAAAAAAGCAAGCGTTCCGCAGGAATTATCTTACAATTTGGAGTCTGAGTTTGAAGTAAGACTTTCTTAATGCTGTAGTATCAGAAAAAACTGAGGTCAAACTAAATAGCCGTGTTTTTATGAGAAAAAAGATTCCGCCCGTGTGTTTATAGGACATCCGTGCACATAATATATACATCGAACATATACCGGATTTTGCATTATCACTAGTGGTGTGCTTGAGCACAAATGGCGAGCGAGCCTGCTTTTTTTAGGTTGCTTAAAACTACAATATTGTTACAAGATCATGATGATAAAAAAATAGTTATTCTATATACAGCAGTTGACCATTAATTACAGCAAATAAATACTGAACTACTTTTTTACCTTAATTTCCTGAGTAGTGATAAGTCTGTAGTATCAAATTTAAGCCATTCTGACTACTTCTGTCAATAATTCTTGAACAAGCTCTAATCAGCTACAAAAAAAAATAAAGCCCAAGTTATTCTTGTAATGTAACCAACAAATATGTAATTATATACTTATCTCAGCTTCCCCAGAGTAGTGGTAGTGCTCTCACCTACAAAACAGAAAGGCCAGAGTTATTTTTGTAATTTTAACTTACAAATATGGAATTAAGTACTTAGCTCAGTTTCCCTCTAGTAATGGTGGCTTCCTCAGCATTTTTATAAGATATTCTGACAGTGGTACCTTCTGCAGTATCCAATTTTAGCCATTCTGACTACCTCAGTTACGAGTAACCGGTGAACTAGCTCGCAGCTCTAACAAAAAATAATAGCCAGGGTTATTTTTGTAATTTTAGCTAACATGTATGGAACTTACCTCAGCTTCTTCAAAGTAATGGTGGCTTCCTTAGTATTATTATTTAGCCATTCTGGCTACCAGTGCACTTGACAATCAACAAAAGCTGCATTTTTAGCAGCTCCAAAAAAACGACGAAGTTTTGAAATTAAGTCTGGTAAAGGGTTTTCAATGGCATAGTAACCAGTCGCAGTAACTTTTTGGGACTTGAAAAACAAACTTTTCGCAGGAATTATCCCAAAATTTCAAGTAAGACTTTCTTAATGTTGTCGTATCAGAAGAAAGTGGAGTCATGCCTAAAAGGCCTTGTTTTTAGGAGAAAAACGGTACCCGCACGCGCGTTTAAGGGCATACGTACAATCCATACATTATTGGCGAGCGAGCGTAGCGAGCGAGACACTTACAGGGGTAACACAATCGAAAATCGGGGATGTTTATTTGTTGGCGAGCGAGCGAAGCGAGCGAGACACTATCAGGGGTAACTCAATCGAGATTTCGCTATATTTATTGGCGAGCGAGCGTAGCGAGCGAGACACTTACAGGGGTAACACAATCGAAAATCGGGGATGTTTATTTATATATATGGACGTACGTATGTCATTTTGTACTTTGACCCTCGCGTTTTTGTGTTAGTTATGTGGTCGACCCCGTCCCAAATTGCACTAAACAGAATCCTCTGGTTTATCGATCAGTACCCGTATCACCCTAGAAATTAAATTGTTTACCGTTTGAATTCTTTTGCGGGTGCAGTTTTTCTATTCGAGTTAGTGGCGGTGGTAAGTCAATGCGCTCTTTGTCATGGTTATAAGCCGTGCGCAACAGTATTTACTTGAAAATACATTGTCCACTAGACTACTGGGAAGGTAAGTCTGTGTAGGTGCATGTCCAGTTGTGTCAAAGCATTGTGTGTTACAACCACTACTTAGCTAAAGAATATCACAAAGAAAACTTTTAAATAACTTGTATTGTTTTGTTGTTGTTTTTTTCCTTCAATTCAAAGCAGTTGCAGAGAGTTGATACTATGGCACTGAAATCCCTTTACCCTGTATGCTAAATTTAAAAACTGGACCTTATCAGTAGCTTCAGTGTTAGAAGTCAAAATCATTCATATAAAAATAGTATAGTCTTTAGGCTCGCTCGCCATTTGTGCTCAAGCACACCACTAGTTTATTTATTTATCTGTTTATGGGGTACGTGAGACCTCTGTTTTCGCCCGCGCTTCTAATTACGTAAGTTAGGTAAAGCGTTCACAGTTCCAGTATTTTTCAATTAACGAGCGCGGAGAATCCTGCTACAGACGCAACTTTGTTTCAACCAAAAAGTTTACAGCTACTCTCTTCTTGAAACAATTGTGAAGTCTTTGTCAAGCTGCGCTTCTTTGCCACTGCTTTCGAAGTTTATTCAGGTAACTCTGTTAGTTTAGTCTGGTATCAGAGACTTTAGATTCTCTGATGCTAACTGAGAATGGAAAGGGTTACACTGTGCACTACAGTTAGATGTAATTTCTGTCCTATTTTTCTGTAAAAAGAGTCTGCTCGCTCGCCATGCATTTGCGCTATTCGAGCGCACCACTAGTATATATGTTTGGACGTACGTATGTCATTTTGTACTTTGACCCTCCGTATTTTTGTGTTCGCTCAACGTTCGACCCCGTCCCAAACTTCACTAAACAGAATCCTCTGGTTTAGCGACCAGTACCCGTTTCACCTTAGAAATTGAATTGTTTACCACTTTGAATTGTTTTGCGGGTGCAAAAACTTACCGGAGATACATTTCTATTCGAGTTAGTGGCGGTGGTAAGTTAATACGCTATTTGTCACAGTTATAAGCCCTACTCAACAGCATTTATTTTAAAATTCATTGTCCACTAGACTAACCACGAAGGTAAGTCTTGCCTAGGCATGTTCAGTTGTGTGAAAGTATTGTGCTTACAGTACTACTAATATCAAATCACTGAAGGAAGTAATTTTTGTGTTGGTACATCAAGTGAACAAGTGTATGTGAAGGTGCCGTGTGTTACAAGGACTGCTTAGCTGATGAAAAATCTTTACCTTTATTGACAGGTTAGGTTTTTGTCTCTGACCTATCTGATTTTTGTCCTACACAGTTACGTCTTGTGTACTTATTGAGTCCATTTTCTAACTGGTAGCATTCAAATGGCAAATTTACATTTGGTCCTATAACCATTGTAGACTTGTTCAAGGTGTGGCCACTTTTAAAACCATGGAGGGTGCTATGCCCACAACCACAAACTTCTGAGTTTTGAGCTAGCTAGAGAGCCATCACATAACTCTTCATGATAATACGAAGATTACACATTTTAAAGCATAATATTATAATATATGTTTATAAGTGGTTAATAAAATATATTGGTTAAGATAGATAAGTTAAGATAGATAAGTTATTTAAATATATATTTATAGCTAAGTGTTTAAGATAAGTTATTTAAATACTATAATATATTTAGACTTCTGGTTGTGGTGGTATTGCTGTCTACAAAAAAAGTGCATCATCATAACAGCTACAGGTTAAACCATAATGACTTACCTATTTCTTTTTCTTCTTCTTCTTTTTTTCTGTATTAAAATGAAGTAAATTATGAGAATTTTAATGCTATAATATATCTACTCACTTTATTGTTTAAAACTTGTTTTATTTGCTGAGCCACTGGTGGCTGCTCAGTCTTCTCTTCGTCTGTCTTCCATTCTAACACAATTATATCACAACTGATACAAATAAATCTACTCACTTGTTCTGCCATCCGTTCTGGTTCCATGACTGATGATATTAGCAGGTGACAAATCTAACCGCTAAGTAGCTACTGATCATGCGCAAACTACACAAAACCGATGGTAGTCGCGCCGAGAACATTTCTCCCGCCTTTTACTCTTTGCACGTACTGCGCAGCTATTTTTCTGAGTTGTATAAAAACCAAATAAACTGAGCACCCGCGTTATTGCTACCTGGATACGAGATCCTACAGCAATTGCGGTGTGGATTAGGCGAACTAAGGCTAAGTTCTATAATTTGTGTGGCTGTTTCATTTATTTTATTCTTATTTTCTTTTACTTGTCAAGGTTTTGTGCTTTATAACTAATGGAGCTCGATAATCCTAACCTGAAAAAGGAAAGTGCGAATGAAAAACGGGCTCGCCTTGACAAAAGAAACCAGAGGGCACAAGAACTGAGGAGGGCTGAAACCGAACAAGAAAGGCAAGCCCGCCTTAAAAAAAGAAATGAAAAGGACAGGGCTAAACGCAAAGCAGAAAGTCCTCTAGAAACTGAGCAAAGACAAAAAAATAGAAAAATTGATGAAACAAATGAATCTGAAGAGCACAAAGAAGTTAGATTAGAGCATAAGAGGAGCAAACTAGCACAAGAGTCCCTTGATAGAAGAGCTGCTAGATTAAATAAAATAAGAATTCAGCAAAAACATAGACGAGCAGTTGAGAGCCAAGAGAATCGATCTGCTAGGCTACAAAATATGAGGATTTTGCAAAAAGAACATTTAGCCAATGAAACAGGAGATGACAGAGCTGCTCGGCTGGAACGCCTGAGTGTTCTTAAAGATGAATGCTTAGCCAAGGAAACACAAGAAGAAAAAGCTGCTAGATTAAAGTATCAAAGCACTCTTCAGGAAAAAAAACTGGCTAAAGAAACATCAGATGAACGAGCTGTTCGACTGAAGCGTCAATGTGCTTATAAAGAAAATGCTTTGGCCAATGAAACTCCAGAACAAAAATCTGCTAGACTTCAAAACATGAGTGTCTATAAACGACAATTTGCTCAAGATGCAGTATTAAAAGTTATCAATGCTGAACATTTACATAATAATGAAACTGCTCCTCTAATTCATCAAGCCATTCTTAAAAATAAAGTTGTGAAAGAGAAGATGGACAAATTTCATCACGAAATGTCTTCAATCGAGTCAACAATATGTATTGTATGCTCAGAAAAATTTCCTGGCACTAAAATGGCATCACAGTCAACTACATGTATACGATGTTATCGAGACAAAGCAAACCCAAAACTTTATTCCTCTGAAAACAATATGAATCCTGGAGCAGTGCCCAATGAATTACAGGTTTGTGACATAAATTTGAATTTTCTATTGTATTACAGAACTAACCCGTTGAAATCACTTTAATAATAAACATTGCATAATAATGCATCCTCACATTATACACATTTTATAGTTATTCCATCCATGTAACTGTATCTGAGTATATTTAAATTACATTAAAGCAATAAAAGCATTCTAATAAGCTGTGAAGCATAATTATTAAATATATATATATTTATCTATTGATATATAACTGAGTACCATAAAATAATGTTTATATGTTTATATTTATATTCAAAATTAAGGGGTTGTCACAAGCAGAGGAAATGTTGATCTCGACTGTTATGCCACTAATGTCCATCTATCGACTACCCCATGGTCAGTATGGATACAAAGGCCATGTAATCAACCTGCCACAGGATGTCACTTCTTTTGCGTCCAGCCTTCCAAGAAACACAAAAAATCTTGATGTGTTGATCGTGAGGAAACATGGCTCAGATAATACTCACAAGGACTTTAGAGTGAGACGCTCAGTTGTCCTACACGCTCTCCTGTGGCTAAAACAGCACAACAAGTATTATCGTGATGTGACAATTGATATGGAAGAAGTTAAGCAGCTCCCTATTGATGGAAATCTTTCCAATATTACCACTATTGAAGATGCATCCATCAAAATTGAAGACAAAAGCCAGCAACAAGAGGAAAATGATGAAAGTAATCAAGAATTGGGATCCTTTGTTCCAATTACTGTGCAAAAGGGCACAGAAGAAGAGACTGTCAAGAAGTCGATAAATGAGCGACAAAAACCGCATCCAGACAATATAATTCCATGGCCGTCTCGAGGGGACACTCCAATAAACGAGTTTGTCACCGAAGGATACATCTCCTGTGCCTTCCCTACATTGTTTCCCACTGGTAATGGTGATTTTTTGGCTCCAAGACAGCGTACTGTAACGGTGGGGAATTACTTCAAGCATTTGATGCGTTATGAAGATGGCAGGTTTGCCAAACATCCTCGTTTTCGATATTTTGCTCTCAACACCGAAATGAGATGGCGTGCTCTCCAAACTGGTAATATTTACATAAAGCAACACCCAAAAGATGCACGTCTGTCTTTGGAAGACTGGAAGGAAATGATCAGTAGTGGAGGGAAAGAGCTCAGCAAGCGAGTACTACATTATGCCACCAGCTTACGTGGAACTAAGCAATTTTGGTTCAAGCAGCGAAGTAGGCTCATTTCCATGATTGACTGTCTCGGTATGCCCACTGTATTTTTCACTCATAGTGCCGCTGACAATCAGTGGCCTGAGCTGGCTCGTTTGATTGCTGAAAATCCAGATGAAAGTTCCAGCCGCAGCTCTGCAGTCAATAACAACCCGGCCATTGCTGATTGGTTCTTCTATGAACGAATTAGCAAGTTCATGAAAACATTTTATGTGGATGTTCTTGGAGCCACAAATTACTGGTTCAGATTCGAGTGGCAGCACAGGGGATCTCCTCATGTACATGGTGTAGCTTGGCTGCACAATGCACCAGACATTGAGAAACTATTGTCATCTGATGACAGTGCTGAATTGTTGGATGCTGCTGAGAGGATTACTGCATATGTTGATGGCCTGGTTAGTACAATGAACCCAGGAATTCCTGCTGATGGGAACAACATAATCAATTCTATTCCCTTACCTAAGATTAAACCGCATGTGTGCAACCAACAATACCAAGGCATAAATAACTTGGAAATGGACCTGGTTGATTTAGTTGCTACTTGCCAACGGCACACAAGATGCTCAACATCATATTGCTTGAAGCGTAAGAGAGGCAAGCAGGAGTGCAGGTTCGGCTACCCCAAACCATTACAGCAAGTGACTACTATCACCACACAAGAAGGTGAACCTGTAGTGCTGACTTCCAGAAATGACAATTTGTTGAATGCCTACAACCCAGTACAACTGTCAGCTTGGAGAGCCAATGTTGATATGCAGTACATTGTGTCCAGAAACAAAGTCATCAAGTATGTGGCAAAATATGCTACCAAATCTGAGCCTCGTTCAAAAGGTCTGCAAGAAGTATACAGTACAATCATGAAAAGCATCAAAGAGGATGCCACACCACTCAAAGTAGTGCAAAAGCTATTAACAAGCACTATTGGAGAGAGAGATTTTTCTGCACAGGAGACATGTCATCTTCTTTTGATGCTGCCCTTGTTTAGAGCTTCTCGAGATTTCGTTGTTCTTAGTCTTGATGGTTCTCGACAGGTGACAGAAACATTTGAAGAAGACAAATCTGTGACTGTGGACTCCCAACTGGACCACTATTGTGCTCGTCCTGATGTCCCAGAGTTTAGAGAAGTGTCCCTGCAGAAATTTGTTCAGAAGTACAGAATCCCCAAGAAAATTGGCAGTGCACTGGTGCCAAGGAACAAAGATGTAATAGTGATACCACGTCCTTATTGCTCACCAGATCCACAAGGACCACAATATGAGCAATATTCAAAGCAGAAACTCATGCTTCACAAGCCTTTTGTTCAACTGGATGAGCTACTTGGAGGATGTGACACATATGCAGCTGCTTATGCTACTTTTCTTCAGTCTGGTAATGTGCCAAAATCGCTTGCTGATGATATTCATAGGCTAGAAATGGCACAGGCAGAAGATCAACAGACTGTTGATGAAGAGGTGACTATTATTTATATTTTCAAACAATTCATTTTTTATTCTTTTTTATGTATTCTTTTTGCAGGCATGTGATAACGATGACAATGATGATCAAAACAAGAACACTGTATTGGATTGGATGCAGCTCTGCTATCATCACACAGAATTTGAGCAAGTTGCTTCTACTTGTGAAGTCGACTGGTCTGCTGCTGGAAAAAAGTATGACAACTTGCAGGAAATGCCTTCCTTTATTGCACAGCACAAACAGCATTTTGTCTACTCTGCATATGAAACTGAGGCTGAAGCACAAAATTTGAAAGGAAAGCAGAGTGAAGCTTACCAAATAGTATTCAATCACTACCATGGCAAACTGTGTGGTTCACCTCTAAGGATGATCATCTCTGGCACAGCAGGAACTGGAAAGTCATATTTGATAAAATGCTTGAAGAAATTGTTGGGCGATTGCCTTCGTGTGACAGCTCCAACTGGAGTGGCAGCTTACAATGTAGATGGCTATACGCTTCATTCGCTTCTCAGCATTCCTGTCACTGGAGACTTTAAGGACTTGGAGGGACAGCGTCTCAGTGCTCTTCAAGGATCACTTTGTGGCGTTAGGTACTTGATAATTGATGAAATGTCAATGGTTGGCCGAAAACTATTTGGTCAGGTAGACAGAAGACTTCGCCAGGCATTCCCTCAAAGGTATCTGTTTATTGTTACTCGTAACTCAACTGTGTTTCATTTTATTTTTTTAATGAAAAAATCTAGATCTCATTTGACCCTGGTACCTTATGCTGTGGTGATGTTCACTGTCATAATGACCTGGAGACTGCCCCGGCTTCGGTTTAAACTACCCCCCCCCCCCCAGTGATGGATTCTTTCCACTGTTACACTACAGGACTAACTAATACTATCGAAACTGTCTGACCTTGGCCGGTGCTTAATGTTTATAGTCTTTGATTTGTCGGTTTAAGTGGTTGTTGAAATCAAGTACTAGGCATAGAAAACAGCACGACTTTTTTAAAGAGTTAACTCAATGCTTTCTTGTCTCAGAAATGGTCTTTGAAATTACTTTGGATGAATTGGAAAGTTTCTGCATTTTGAAAACAGACTCACAACGCTGCAGCGTAGGACATTGCCTTCAGCACATTTCAGGAATTAGCGTCTATCATTTTCTTTTTCCCAACTGCATTGCAGCTTAGTGGCTGAGTAACAATGTTGATAAATTAGTTTTGCGAATCAAATTCTCAGGCCTTTTCCTCTTTATTTCTAGTTACTTTATTCGTAGCAAGAATTGAAGCCATCCATTCTGGTCCTAGAGCTAGCAGAATTCCTGCAAGTGATGCTGGTGGATTGGAACCAGTTATTTTTTTAGCATGCAAGGCACGTGTAATGCTGACTGCTAATCTGTGGGTTCAAGTTGGACTGGTTCATGGAGCACTTGGTACAGTTGTGTCAATTTGCTACGATGGTGCAGATCAATCACCACCAAGTTTACCAGTAGCAGTGACAGTAAAGTTTGATTTCTACACTGGTCCTACTCTGGCAGATGGCACTGTTCCAATAGTTCCACTACGCCGCACATGGTTGTCCTCTACCTACCCATGCTCGAGACTCCAGCTTCCCCTAAAATTGGCCTGGGCAGTTACAATTCACAAGTCCCAAGGTATGACATTAGACAAAGTTGTCATTGATGTGGGGAAAAAAGAATTCTCGGCTGGACTGACTTTTGTGGCATGCTCACGTGTGCGGCATGTAAAAGATCTGCTTTTCAATCCTCCGTTCGCTTTTCAACGTGTAGCACATCTAGCCAGCAGCAGACGTCATAAGGAAAGACTCAATGAAGACTTCAGATTAGAGAAACTCAGCAATAGTTTAGGCTCACAAACAACACTGTCAGTCAAGTCTGAGTCGTGCACAGATCACAGAATTAGCGAGGAGGCAGAAGAAGCAGAAACAGCAAAAAATGTGCCCCATATTCCAATTCCATCATCAGGGGAAGCACATGATGCCTGCTGTAATGGAGACTGCAAAAATGTTATCGCTAATGAACCACCTCTTCCGGTTGAAAGAAAAAAGAGTCTCACTGATGATGTTGTTGTCACTAGCGTTGACACCCATACTCACCAATTCCACTATAACCCTGTCAATGAAGAGTGGCAGCATGCACAATGTGAAAGGCTTGGATTGCAGTACTGTGGACCAAATGGAGTCACTCCTGGTGGTTCTAATGTCCCATTAACACGTCCGACCAATTTCAAGAGGATAGTTGGCGATGGAAATTGCCTATTTCGATCTTTTTCTTTGATTCTTACAGGGTCGGAAGAGCAGCACTTAGCTATACGAGGTGCTATCGTACAGCACATGAGAACAATTGGGGATGCGATATGGCCACATCAGATTGCTCCTCTTCTGAGACAGATTCAAAATCTTGGAGAAGTGCACCTTGTTGGCTCAGTTTATACAGATGCAGAATGGGAGCTGGGAATTGAGCAGTATATTGCAGCAACCAGGATGAATCAAAACAGGGCATGGGGATCGGAGGTTGAAGTCATGGCATTGGCACACCTTCTGGATACCCCAATATACAGTTATGATACCGTGAGTGGTTGGAGTCTATATATCCCAGGTATGGTGCATGGTACATTTAATTTCAGTCATACAGATACACATCAAATGGCTATGTATGTGCACCATGCTGTTAACCACTATGATGTGGTCAATTCAGTGCAGTAATTGGTTAAATTTGGCAAAATTTAATAGTGGTCACATCAAATGCATAGCGCACAGGCTTTGTAATTGTTGTCTTTCTTGCTGTAAAGCGGGAATTGTCTTTATGGTAGTAGTTTGAGTTGACTTTATTAGGAGACACCAAAATTAGCATTCTTGGACTCATGTACTGATTTCACAATGTGTGGGCTGTAATAATGTGGAGCCCTGAGCTCTTTGTGTGCTTCTGCAAAGACGACCTCCAGGAATGCATTTTTTGCTGGGATTTCCGGTGTTTCCTGAGCTCACTAACTGGGTGGCAGGGAGTCCCAGTAATCACAAAGTGTCGTCTATGTCCACACATTTCGGTACAGTTTGCCATCCAAATAGTCCTCAAATTATTTGTCCATTTAGAACCTAGCTTGTGTGCCAGTATAAATAACTGGGTATTTAAGCTGGAGGTCCTAAGTTATTTTTCATCAACTATATTCAACTAAACGTCATATTTTATGCTCATCAAATTTATACTCAAGTTCTTAAAAATTTCAATGTCAAGTATTGAACTCAAGTCTTATAAATTTTGAATATTTTTATAGTCAAATTCTTATACTCGAGTGCTTCAAGTTTACACCTTAAAGAAAGATTTTTAACTGCAGCAAGCTGCTGACAAGTACACCTTATTTGCTTTAACTTTTAGTATTAACTTTCTTCTTTAAATATGAAGGAGGAAATAAATGGTTTTATCATGAACATAAATTTCATATGACTAGCACAAAATTTTAAGTTCTACTTTTTTTAACAGTCCTGAAGCATTTTTTTGTATCACAAAATATATTATTAAACATTTTCACAAATAATAATAATTACATTCATTAAAATTTTCTAAAAAGGACCCAAAGTAAATATCAGTGCATTTGAAAATGTGACTACTATGGTCCCCTCTGAAATATTCGGAGGGGGGCAATCATCTGTCGAAGATGAGTACAGATGATTGTCCATATCTATCATATGTCACATCCAAAATTACCAACTTTTAAACAATAGTAAATAACACATATGCAATACATTCTTGGAATAGTGTACAGTATCAACTGACAGATTGTCTATCTGGTTTATACAAAACTTTGAAATGGTTGGTAACTTTGTATGTGTATGTATGGTTATGGTATGCTGATGAGCTCAAAAAAGAGCGAA
>WLWD01005414.1_pt1 | contig 20278 bp, 12 predicted proteins | sample 6712731 | NCBI WGS metagenome assembly WLWD01 (sample SAMN12718690, study PRJNA576275) | sponge metagenome | isolation source: marine sponge | host: Mycale hentscheli | place: New Zealand: South Island, Marlborough, Capsize Point | collected 2014-11-01
GTGAGAATTTAACCTAACAGGAAGATGTGTACAATTGTTGCATAGTGTAGTACAACCACATGTTCTGGTAGGTTCATGTCTTCCTGAGATGATGAACTTAAAAAAAGATATGAAATTTGCAATGAATAAAATACAATAAATAAGTATATATTTAAAACAACTAAATAAATAAATACAAATAGGTAGCTATACAACTAACTATAATAAGCCATTAAACTTTCAGACACTAGAATACTTAAAATAATTCAGTCGTTCTTGGCGGAAATTGTTATAATAATAGCAGTTTTTCCTTTTTTAAACAGCCACTATATTATGTTTAATTAAGTTTAAGCTGACATTTCGACTTCTTGCAAAAGTACTCCTAGTTGTAGCTACTTAATTTTTTTATTATTATTTATTCATTTTTTGCTTGTTGACTCTCGAGGAGGACTTCATCTAGAAGTCAAAATATCATGTTAATTTTTAATTAAACATTATTGGCTGTTTAAACAGAAAAAAAAACTGCTCTTAATATATCACTTTTTACTCATTGTAGCCCTTTGTAATCACTACCATACTCGTCAGTGATAATTCTTGTGCCCACAACACCTCGTTGAAATAAAAGTGCATTAACTCAGCATTTTTATACTAGCTATGACAGCTGTTAGACATTTTACAGTTTTTTGGGGATCAATATCTAGTTGTATATACAAAACGGCTTGGCTACAGTACCTGGGATCCACAGTTGATGTATAGGGAATGCAGTACCTGGCTGACTTCGATTAAATCAGAATAACTACCATACCCGTAGCCAGGGGGGGTTCAGGGGGTTTGGTCGAACCCCCCTTTTGAGTGACCGGAAGTAAATTATTTAGCCACACCTCATATTAGGTATGTCAACTTCTGGCCGATCGTGTCTAAATCGCAATGGAATATTCTGGTATTTAGCGATATACCCGAATATACTTCATACTCTATATGTGGACAGCCTAGTCTGATTCTAAGCTTTCAAATAAACATTGAGCTCCTTGACTACAAAATACCGCTCTCGTTATGGTACTGATAAAGCAAGCTACGCTACAACTATTCTTTTTATGGTGTGCGTAACATACTTATTTAAGCAAGCTACGCTACAACTATTCTTTTTATGGTGTGAGTAATGTACTTATTTAAGCATGGGCTACGCTACAACTATTCCTTTTATGGTGTGCGTAATATACTTATTTAAGCAAGCTACGCTACAACTATTCTTTTTATGGTGTGCCGTAATGTACTTATTTAGATAACTTATAGTAAGAAAGGCCTATTAATGGTTCACTGTTTGTGTACAGCTCACGGTAGTGGTTAGAAGCCTGGTTACACGAGAACGATATAGCATTAGCAGTTTACCACTTATTGCTGATAGTCAGCAGTGTTCAATGAATTTATTAAGAGAACACATAGAGCGTCAGACAAAATTTTAATTTTGGCATATTTCCCCCCTTCTTTTTCGCTTTTTAAAGAAAAAACAAAAGTAGGCGTGGCTTTCTTGCATTTTTATGAAATCCGAACCCCCCTTTGCAAACTCCTGGCTACAGGCCGGAACCCACAATTTTATGTTTCTAATAGTAGCTGATGTATTGAACTTATCAGTTTATCATAAGCTTTTTTGGTCTTTAGAAAGTCTTGAATGCAAATATTGCTAGCGAGCTGTGTTGAGCCAGCCTTGAAATAATTATAGGCTGTGGAGTTGTTGATTGAATTGTGTGCACTAGTCATCACATACGAAGGGTTGTTTCTGGGTAGTTTTCCAACATTTAAAAAAAAGTGAACTAATTAAAAAAATGAACTATTGTACTCAATTTGGTTTTTACCCAGTGTGGTGTGACACCACCCACATTAACAACATTAACTAATTAAATAGTCATTTACTTTCTGTACCACCATAAGCTACATTTATTTACCTATTGCTGTATACAAAATTAACTTATTCACATTACATCTTCTCATGCTATGTATAGACTAAATACACACCACTCACCATTCACCTATACATATATCATTCATTCACTTCCTTTTATTCCTTAGTTCTCAGTTTTAGCATAACTTGAAAGATCTCCTTAAAACTCTGACTACATCGAGAAACTGGGGTTAGGGCCTTGCTAGCTAAACCCTGGGTTGGAGAATTCAAGAGCCTAGCTTTGCTGTGTGACTTAGCTTACTGGGTGCTAGCCTGAAACTCTGGTGGCAATGCAACTGCGTCTCTTAGACTAACAGTGACCTGATCCCACCACACCCAGCTATGCTCTACTAGATCATAGTAGAAGGAGGTTGTGAGAATTTAACCTAACAGGAAGATGTGTACAATTGTTGCATAGTGTAGTACAACCACATGTTCTGGTAGGTTCATGTCTTCCTGAGATGATGAACTTAAAAAAAGATATGAAATTTGCAATGAATAAAATACAATAAATAAGTATATATTTAAAACAACTAAATAAATAAATACAAATAGGTAGCTATACAACTAACTATAATAAGCCATTAAACTTTCAGACACTAGAATACTTAAAATAATTCAGTCGTTCTTGGCGGAAATTGTTATAATAATAGCAGTTTTTCCTTTTTTAAACAGCCACTATATTATGTTTAATTAAGTTTAAGCTGACATTTCGACTTCTTGCAAAAGTACTCCTAGTTGTAGCTACTTAATTTTTTTATTATTATTTATTCATTTTTTGCTTGTTGACTCTCGAGGAGGACTTCATCTAGAAGTCAAAATATCATGTTAATTTTTAATTAAACATTATTGGCTGTTTAAACAGAAAAAAAAACTGCTCTTAATATATCACTTTTTACTCATTGTAGCCCTTTGTAATCACTACCATACTCGTCAGTGATAATTCTTGTGCCCACAACACCTCGTTGAAATAAAAGTGCATTAACTCAGCATTTTTATACTAGCTATGACAGCTGTTAGACATTTTACAGTTTTTTGGGGATCAATATCTAGTTGTATATACAAAACGGCTTGGCTACAGTACCTGGGATCCACAGTTGATGTATAGGGAATGCAGTACCTGGCTGACTTCGATTAAATCAGAATAACTACCATACCCGTAGCCAGGGGGGGTTCAGGGGGTTTGGTCGAACCCCCCTTTTGAGTGACCGGAAGTAAATTATTTAGCCACACCTCATATTAGGTATGTCAACTTCTGGCCGATCGTGTCTAAATCGCAATGGAATATTCTGGTATTTAGCGATATACCCGAATATACTTCATACTCTATATGTGGACAGCCTAGTCTGATTCTAAGCTTTCAAATAAACATTGAGCTCCTTGACTACAAAATACCGCTCTCGTTATGGTACTGATAAAGCAAGCTACGCTACAACTATTCTTTTTATGGTGTGCGTAACGTACTTATTTAAGCAAGCTACGCTACAACTATTCTTTTTATGGTGTGAGTAATGTACTTATTTAAGCATGGGCTACGCTACAACTATTCTTTTTATGGTGTGCGTAATGTACTTATTTAAGCAAGCTACGCTACAACTATTCTTTTTATGGTGTGCCGTAATGTACTTATTTAGATAACTTATAGTAAGAAAGGCCTATTAATGGTTCACTGATTGTGTACAGCTCACGGTAGTGGTTAGAAGCCTGGTTACACGAGAATGATATAGCGTTAGCAGTTTACCACTTATTGCTGATAGTCAGCAGTGTTCAATGAATTTATTAAGAGAACACATAGAGCGTCAGACAAAATTTTAATTTTGGCATATTTCCCCCCTTCTTTTTCGCTTTTTAAAGAAAAAACAAAAGTAGGCGTGGCTTTCTTGCATTTTTATGAAATCCGAATCCCCCTTTGCAAACTCCTGGCTACAGGCCTGAACCCACAATTTTATGTTTCTAATAGTAGCTGATGTATTGAACTTATCAGTTTATCATAAGCTTTTTTGGTCTTTAGAAAGTCTTGAATGCAAATATTGCTAGCGAGCTGTGTTGAGCCAGCCTTGAAATAATTATAGGCTGTGGAGTTGTTAAAACAATTCCTACACCTGAATTCACTTTTTCTTAAATCACTGCAATAAAAGTTTTTCATTATAGTTACGTTTTGATTAAGTTTTTACCAAAGATGAAGAGCTAAGAAAAATAACTAACAAGGTGTAAGGAGTCGCAAAATAAACTGAAATGAAATAAAATATGGGAATCCATGCCCATTCCGTACTTTTACAACAGTTGATAATTGAGCCAGATGCATCCCAAAAGGCAAGAATGCATAATTTGTAATGCAAAAGCGTAGGTTTGTTACCTTTTTATATTTTGGTGGCATGATTAGTAGTCGTATTTTTCATTCCAATAGCTGCAAAAATAGTAGGAAAAGAGTTGAGGCTAAAAAACAAACTATATTTTTGCCGTATGTGGCCACAGAATTCTACATATTTTCAATTCCCCTCTGCCAACCAATATTGATTTATTATTACCAGAAAAGGTTAAGTTAAAACAACTCAAGTGATTAGATGTTTTGCTAAAATGTGCACATGGCTCTTATTACTTCAAATGTTTGATTTATTTGACTGGTTTCCTTAGTGCTTTGGGGGGTGGCAGCTTACCACTTGCTAGCCCAACTGAGTATCATACTTCGCGGCCAGCAAGTTTTTCTTACCGTGAATGTACCTCGCGCCTACCCTACCGCCCCACACAGGGGAATGTTAAACATAAGCTATTGAACAAACATAGCAGCAAGACGTGACATCCAGTAATCAACATCACATAATATTTAGCAATGACTATATCAGTAGCTGTCGCATGCGTGGGCAAAATTCTACTTTTGTTGCTGGCAGTCTCTGAGCTTTCTAAATTAACTCCAAACTTCATTTTTATTATTAATTATTATTATTTTTTATTTCATTTATTTATTTATTTATTTATTTTTTTATGACAGTGTTAGCTTGAATACATCTCAGAAATAATCACCTGTAACATTATTATATACTTTGTATAGGATTAGCATGTGAGGTCTTTGACTGTGAAAGATAGCTATGGAGGTGATTATGCTAACCATCTAGATCAAACTGTCTGCTAGACAGAGTTCTCCCTCTCTTGACCGAGTTTTAAATTGGTGTATAAAAATAGGGAATATAGGTGAACTCCTGATACGCATGTGTGGTTGGGCTTATATAGTGTTCCGAGAACCACGCATGCGCAAAGCAATGAGGGATGGTCTACCGCAGATCCGGGGCACAACGACTAAATACGACTTACAATAATTACGCATGCATACACTAATATCACTGTGCTAACAAAATAAGATAGCTAATGACACACACACACATATGTTCTGTCTTGATCTTCTTTCTTCTCCACTTTCACTCTGCTCTCGTCTCTCCTCTCGTGGGCAAACCCACATCTCCCCCCCTCTAAGATTAGCTCGGGGGAGACAATCTGATTACCAACTGTGGCCACTGTAGATCTGTAGTCACAGTCACTCCAGTTTTGTCGACTCATACCATCAGCATTGGCATGATTGACTCCAGCCCTGTGTACCAGGACAATGGGATACTGCTGGAGAGTCAACGCAAATCTGACCGATCTCTTGTTCAGAGTTGATAGGCGAGGCATGGCTTATGGCCGGTGACGACACGAACTTCCTTTGTGTAAATATAGAACTCAAAATACTTCAGAGCTGCAACTATGGCCAAACTCTCTAACTCTGTGACAGAGTAATTACGTTCAGCGGGCTTCAGCTGACGACTGAAGAATCCAACTGGGAGCTCCTCGTCTTTCCTGCAGACATGTAGGCAAGCTCCGATATCTTCTCCTGAGGCATCCGTGTGGAGGACGTATGAATCATCTGAGATGGGTACAGTAAGAGACACGTGACAACATAACAAACGTTTTAACTCACAAAATGCTTGGACCATCACATCCGTCCAGACCACCCGAAGAGGAGTCCAGAGAGAAGTAGCTGGGGTGAGGTCTAGGGTTGAAAGACACATACAAGGACCAATACTGTCCAAAATTTCTGTTAGGGAAGGCAACCAATACCTTTTAAGAGGAGTAAGGGGATTCAACTCCCTGTAATCTACGCACAGACGAACACTATTGTCTTTCTTATGGACAGGCACCAAAGGACTAGCCCATCCAGCATTGGACTCAACTATAATACCTTCCTTTAACATCTTGTTTATTTCTGCTTTCACAGCATCTCTGATGCCACCCGGGATCTGCCTTGGGAGCAAGTTAACAGGAGAAGCACCATCTACAAGAACAATTTCACATTTACCAGAGACACACAAACCAGGAGAATTACTAAAATACGCAGCCAAATTATCGAGGACATCTTTCAACTGACTTGCATTAAAACCAGGGCATTTCTCTTCACCGAGAATAGCCTTTGAGGACAACAGATCACCATCAATGCCTAGTGGTGGGCGATACCGGATTTATGTTTTCGATATCGATACCAAGTACTTTCGAACCTGGTATCGGCAGTATCGATACCTATATCGATACCACGCATGCGCACTAAATAATTAAATTATTCTTTTGAATTTAGATGAATTGTCAACAAAATTTGGAAGAGTATTACATGTAAGCAAAGCAACTTCTACGGATGAAAAAGTTCGCTATTTTGATTATTTATTTCTATTCAGCTCTGGAAGGAACCGCTAGAGATTAACCACATTAAATTAACCACATTAAATTAACCACCTTTACCAAGTGTTAACACAATGAGATGTCGGTAAATGTCGATATTCTGTCTGGGCAGGGCTAATAGTAATATTTGGTATTGAAGTCTGTTCGATACCACACCGGACACTTTCCTCTGGAAGTATCGAAGTATCGATACCAACTACTCGGTATCGCCCACCACTATCAATGCCCTGCTCTTCTGCCACAAGAGTGAACAGGAAGGCTAAGTTGGTGGAGATAGGGATCGTAACTGTCCCTTTTGAAACTGTTGCGGTCGACCTTGTTGGTCCTTTGCCCAAAGGGAAACGTGGTGTTTGATTCTTGTTTACTTACGTGTGTCTCTCTAGTCGGTGGCCTGAGGCTTTGCCCATGCATACTGCTTCTGCCACTGAAGCACCCCAGTGTTTTGCCGACATAATCTCATGTACTAGTATCCCACTTAAGGTCTTGTCTGACCGGGGTTCCATATTTTTGAGCAAGTTAATGAAGGGATTTTATGAAATGTTAGGCATTGATAGCATTGCCACATCCTCTTATCGACCACAATCCAATGGAGTAGTTGAAAGGTTCCATGGAACTCTAAAGCCTATGTTGGCTAAGGCGGTCGACTCAGGTATAGATTGGGCTGAGTTCTTACCTTTAGCATTGTTCGCCATCCGCCAGGTTCCTAATCGAAATTTAGGCTATTCGCCCCACTACTTAGTCTATGGTCGAGACGTACATGGCCCCTTAGATGTATTGTACAAGGGCTGGGTGGATAGAGAGTTTGATTCTATGAATGTTGAAGAATGGTTGGTTAAGCTTAATGATAGGCTTTCTGTTATTCATGATCTTGCAGTCAATGAGGAGAGTAAGAATGTGGAGAAACGTGTGTTGTCATTTAACAAAGGAAAGTCCGATAGATCTTTGGAAGTAGGGTCTAAAGTCCTCATGCGTGTCCCAGGTATTCATGCAGCCTTACAAGCTGCCTGGGAAGGCCCATACAATGTCATTGACAAAACTTTCAGAGTCGCCTACAAAGTATCAAGAGGCAATGATCATCCAGTGAAGTTAGCCCACATCAATAACCTCAAGGTTTGTGTTGACAGACCCTTATCGGTGAATGCTGTCCCAGCAGAATTGACACGCAGACACACATCACACGACTTCACAAAATCTACAATATCCGAATGGACACCAGGCCATGTGAAGCGCTTGCCAATTGCACTTCTCATGCCTCTAACTCCAATATCGGCAGTACTGTCATGCGCAAGCTCTAAAACTTTGCGACGACTACATGCAGGAACAACAATTCTGTCAACTTTGTCTCCCTCACCATTCAAAATAGAGTGAGTGAGTACACCATTCAAAATACTATATCCATTCTGCTCTCTGATTGCTAACTCCCTTAAAGGTTTGAGGGAATCATCACTACTGACATTCTCATTTAATATCTCACAGTTGGGTTTATCAGCTAACTCAGGACACACAATGTCAACATGAGTGGATGTATCAGCGTCCTCACTAGACGTCTGATTGTTGGGGGAAGAAAGAAAAGAACAGCCATTCCCGTCACTATCAGCGCTTCCGCCCGAACCATTACCAACCCCATCCACGTCAGAACCCGACTGAAGGTCAACTACCGAAGAGACACTACCACTAGACCCAACCCTATCCACAGGAGGGATATATGACACATCAATATTGGATAACCTGTTACACTCATCAAGAAACAACTCAGGATTAGCTTCAACAACATCCCGTATGCATTTAGCTTTTCTCTTCTTGGCAGACTTCTTAGTCATAGAACGAGTGACCAAATTAATGTTGGCTACCTCCTGGTTAGTGACAGGGTCAGAAGGGGTTTCTGGGGCCCCCTCCGAGATGCCACCAGAGCAGGCATCTGCCGAGACAGATGGTTAAATGTCTGGGGTATCACCGGAGTGCCCCACCTCCGAGCCAGACAAGTCAGACTCACAGGCAGCATTCAACAGGAGCCTCTCTGCCATCTCAGTACCCTTAGGAACTGAAAACAAAACACTCCCACAAAGACTATCTTCATGAGCTACAGCCACTTTGGACTTAAACTTTTGACCCTTAAACTCAAAATTAACAACAGCCGTGTATAACTGAACAGGCCTACCATCCCAACCTTTCACTTGGACTGTCTCGTCATTGAGTTGATCCTCGTATACTAGGCATACTGGGACTATGGATATCTCAACTCCCGTGTCGGGAACTATTCTACAAGAGGTTCCATTCACATAACCCATAACATGGGGTGCACCTTGCCTCACAGCCACCCAATTAGTATTGTAAGTTTTACTATTGCCCTTCCTCACATTTAACTTCTTGCTTGTGTCAGCTTTGGAATCACCATTATCCCTAGAATCAGACCGTTTAGTTGGACAATCAGGGGACTTATGACCCGGCTCACGACATGTATAGCAAACTACTGACGGAGGTTTCCCACTGCCTCCATTTGTGAAAGTGGGACTAGACACATTGCTTCTACATTCAAAGGCTCTGTGACCAAGTTTGTGACACTTAAAACATTCATAAGGACTACCAAATGTGCTTCTGCTGGTAAACCGACCCACACTAGGCCTCTCAGGCTCAGTAGAGTTGATAGACAACGCGAATTTGTTCAAGTCTCGAAATGACTTAAACTCTCTCTGATCCATAATAGCTCGCTGGCTAAAAGGATGAGAAGCTCTATAAGTAGCACAAGCAATAAACAGCAGCAAATCTTCTTTGGAATGCGTCATCATGTCAATAGAATCGGTAAGATTTTTGTGATGGACATAAGTCTCTAAAGGAGACATAGATCTGGTAGTATTCTGAAACTCAGTGGTAAGTTTTGCTCCTAAGCTAGTTAAGCTAGAGCTTAATGCATCGATAAGAATCTCTTTTAGCTGGGCATAGGTGGTGGATGTTCTATCAAGAGACGCCACTATTGAGGAACCTGTCTTAGACTGCATTTTTTGAAAAAAAACACTTTTAAACCTTGCTCTTGGACAACCTAAATCTTCTAAATCAGCCAGAAGTTTTCTGATATACTAGGTGATATCAGCGCCATCTTTATGCGGGGCAAGATTGTTAATCTGCCTATTTAACTCAATTGCTTCACCTGATGAAGCAGATGTACCAGCAGCAGTATGCATCTCACTAAACCACTAGCCAAGGACGACAAGATCCTGGTTAAATCACTATGAGAGAGACCCGTGCCTTCAGAGGCATTTATTTCAACTGAGTCACCCTCTTCCATTGTGTCACTACTAACAGTAAGGGGAGACACTGAACGACCTTTTCTTTCAACTACACAATTAACGTCAAGAACTGTAACACCGGAATTATCACTATCTAAATCACCTGCTTCTGCAATATCACTACATATTATATTCACTAGAAGGGCACACAAGACTACCCTCACTAGTATACTCTGAGGACTCCGAAAAAGGACTACTAGGGTTATCTGAATAACTGGGTTTGAAATAAGAAGATCACTACCCACACTAGAAGAACTAGAACTTTTATTCTTACAACACTCCTGAGGACTACTACTACTAGGTTCGTAGGCTGAGTCTGAATCCCTGGGTAGCTTCGTATTCTTGCACGCTCTAGGCCGCCTCTCTCTCTGACACATCCGAATAGCCCGGAGGACGCGATGATCCTACAGACAAAGGAAAAGACAGAAAAATGGGTGAGCACAAAACAAAAAAAAACAAACCCCAAAGAAACAAACCAAAAATAACCAAACAAGACAAAAAAACACGAGAAAACAAAGCCAAATGAATTTATAACACTCAAAGTCCACCTCATGGGAAGTGCCAAAATAACCAAACAACACCAATTAAGACTTGTCAAACAGCTGAGCAGGGCTGAGCGGGCTTGAGCTGCTGCCACGTGGGGTGCGCTCCAAACAGAATTGAAGAAACGAATTTCAACCTTCTTGACCAATAAATCCACGAACACACTCGAAACTCGTGAACGCAGGTAGGAGAACTGTCGGAAGTCACTCTCTGAGTATTAATTCAGCAGAGGTTGAACGCACACAGTAGGACTCGAACCAGAACTTGAACTTGACTTGAAACTTGACTATAAACACTTGAACAACTCGAACGATAACGAGAACGAATCAGAACACCTCCATATGTGGTGAAACTCGACTATATGAACTTGAACAACTTTCTCAATGAACTCTCTCAATGGCAAAAGGCGATCTCGACACCGCTGCCACCAGTTGTGGGACGGTAGGGTAGGCGCGAGGTACACTCACGGTAAGGAAAACTTGCTGGCCGCGAAGTATGATACTCAGTTGGGCTAGCAAGTGGTAAGCTGTCACCAGAGTTCTCCCTCCCTTGACATAGTTTTAAATCAGTGTATAAAAATAGGGAATACAGGTGAACTCCTGATACACATGCGTGGTTGGGCTTATATAGTGTTCCGAGAACCACGCATGTGCAAAGCAATGAGGGATGGTCTACTGGAGATCCGGGGCACAATGACTAAATACGACTTACAATAATTACGCATGCATACACTAATATGACTGTGCTGACAAAATAAGATAGCTAATGGCACACACACACACATATGTTCTGTCTTGATCTTCTTTCTTCTTCTCCACTTTCACTCTGCTCTCGTCTCTCCTCTTGTGGGCACACCCACACCCTGTCACTAGTCTACTTTAGTATGAGGGAAAACATGGTTTCTGTGGATACTGGGTTTTCTAGATGAAGACCATAGAGTAATTATGTTATTTCTTAATTTAGCTTTCCTTTTCTAGTTTACCTGTCTAGAACAAAGTATGGATTCATAACTCTAAAGGCTTACTTATCTCATTAAAAGTGGGAGCCGGTGTGAAATTCTAACAATTACTGTACTTAAGTTTTATGATGTAATAATTAGAAATTCCCTAAACAAGGTCAATGTTTGTTTCGTGTTTTTCCAGCCAATACATAGTTTGTCTAAAAGTGCGAGGACTTGTCTTTCTTGAATAATAGGCAGGAGGGGAGGGGGAGCTAAAGGCTTCTTTAAGCTGCAGTCATGTAAATCTAAGCTGGTTCCAATAGAGATAGAAGTACCGGGTCCTCAAAGCACTACTCGAGTACTTCAACGGTGCAGCAGACTACTTAACTTACCTACATGTAACACACTTATCGTCCTCGAACTCAACTGCACGTGTGTATAGTTTCTTGTTCAGCGTGCTATCCCTTTTCCTTAGGCGGAGTGGCAACTTACCGTTTGTTATGAATCATGTTCATAAACAAAATTCGATTTGCTTTTCCTCTTTTGACTTCATTTCTTTGACGATATACACTGTGGGGCCAGTCCCTAGCAAGGCTAAGAGAAGATGAGAGTGGAGAGAATGAGAGTGGATGAAATAGTGTGAAGTAGAAGAGACTGAGAACAAGTGAACTTATCATTGTCATTGTTTTAGTTCTATAGCTTTGTGTGTTTAGTTTTGTTCATTGAAACGTAGTTTCCTGTATTGCACGAGTTACATGTATGTTTCCTTCCCATTCTCACCCCTTTTAATGTTCACCTGGATGTCATTTCCTCCCATACTTAGCCACATGACATGGTCCTGTTCAGTGCTGTCTTTGTGCTATGTAGTGTTTTAATGTATAATATTATATTAATCTATGTAGTAAATTCTACACATTGACTAAGGCAAGCAGCTAACTGGCACAGTCTCTGGTGGCAGTTACCACAAATTCAAGTACTGGTGAAAGCTATACCCCACATACATTGAACTTTTGTAATGGTTCCAGCAACTTATTTTCATTGAGTAGCATAAATACTTCATCATTCACACAATTGTTGATAAATACAATGGTGGTGGCTAGCTTAAATTTGGGCAAATGACTACTAAAGTTCTTTTATTAGTGGTTAATAAAAAGAATACGTTTTTTGCGGCCAAATAAGAACCATAGATTACTTAGTAAACTCACTCGAAACCTTCTCTATGTCAAAAGGGAAATATGTGGAAAATGTAACACAGTGAATTAGCTCAAAATAATTACTTTTTTTACTTTTTATCATTCATCAAAACCTGCATTTCATTTCATTGATTTATCATCACTATAAGTTGACTTGAAAGTAACTCTCTATATAACCTTTGAATGAGATGCTAAGACTTATTAAAGCAATTATAAGCTGTTTAATACTAGGATTGTATACTAAGGTATGAATATGGTATTTCATTAAACCCATTAGCACCTAACTGACTACTCAGGATCTGGTTGCACATCTTTATACCTAAACTTCTTATATTTATGATTGGATAAAATTATCACTTACCGAAAAACAAAAACAAAAAAACAGCAACAAAGTCTCACAGTGTTGCTGATTTAATAATCAAACAAACAAACAAACAAATAAAGCTAAAAATATTTTTCTTGCTTGTGAATATATCAAACTGCTCCAACTGTCTTAGATAATTTAAGACATCTTTTACTTTTATAATATGATACATACTTAATCCTGACATGTTCACAAAGACAATTTTCACTTAGTTATGTCATAAGAGCAATAAAGCTATGGCTATGTAGCAACTTTCTCTATTAGCTACTAGCTGAAAGAGACTAGGATTAAAGGCAACACATTAATATCATTTTATAATTTTATCACCATTATTTCAATTTCTGTTCTAGTATCTCTAATCAACAAAACAATGAAGCCGTGGATATTAAATATGCAGATTAAAACACTATAAAATAGATATTTCAGTCACTAACTCAAATTTATAAAGTATTGCACTAAGAAACAGGCTTAGTCTGATCCTGTGAGACATTTTCAGCAGAAGAAACAGGAACAGGAAAGATGTATTTCATTTTGACATCCTCTATATCCCAAACGTGGATGTCATCAACCATGTTTTTCTTCACACCCACTATCTCGGACTTTTCAATATTATTTCCTCCACAGCAGTGTATGCACCAAATAAATATCATCGTGGGTATCTAAAGGTGTACATTCATAGATAGCTAGTTTACACCAAATCAGGCTAATTGGCGCATTGTATGTATGAAGAAACTTACGTTTCACATACAATGCAGCATAGCTGCCACGCCCCGGAGATATATAAACTGATGCAGGCCTGCTGTGCACTTGCTACATGTTACATGTATTTTAGGCACACACATGCAGCAACACACATATGTAAATTCATGGTATAGTACACTTAACACACATTTGTGCATGAGCACACATGCACACACGCACGCGTGATAATTGCAAAGACTTAACACATGTACATTGATTAATGCAGAGGATGTTGATATCAGAATTCTTGCAAATTTGTTTTTATTTAGATTCTTTTGTTTATGATGATATTCAATTAAAGCAGGGTTTCACTAATGTGGAAACTGTTGGGATTGGCTATGTCATCCTTTTCACTGGGAAACTATGCACCCATAACAATACCAAGAATGGGTTACTAAGCCAACACATATGCAATAAATAAATAAATAAATAAATAAAACAAAAATAAATAAAAAGAAAATTAAAGAAAAATAAATAAATAAAAATAATAGAAATGTGAGAGAATTATAGAATGTGCCACATCACTGCAAAATGTAATCATATGATGTTATCACTGACGTGTGACAAGTGCTGGCATGTTTTAATGAGCCATTCTTAAATTAAAAAGAGCCCCTTTGCACAGCCTGCATTTCACTGACTGTTTGCCTGAGGCAAGCAATGGGAGTGGCTAGACGATATTATATTATGACAGAATATATCAATCAGGACTGTGCGAGCAATTTAGCAGATGGTAGAGGAGAAGTGGGACACTCCAAGAGGTCCTCGTACACAAACAGGGCATTTCCTACGCTGCAGGCTGTAATGTCATCTCGGCTGCTTGGCGGTCTTGTGCACTGCACTCTTCCTACAGTGTAGTTGTTATTTAATACAAAGAAGGATCCAAGTACTTGAGATACCCCGAGAATGTTGACCCCTAGCAGACCATATCCTAAATTGTTCTCCACAAGGCATCGAGTCATTGTGAAATTCCTTATGTTTACCAGAAGCAAAGCCATTCTCTGTCCCACACCAAATGTATGTATCCCTCTGGTTTGCACAAAGAAAGTTTCCGTCAAGGTTGCACTGTTTACTGTTGCCCCGCACCTTGAAATAGTCACATTGTGAAAAGCCAGTCGAGTAATATTGGCAAAGATGAAGGTGAAAGGTAATTGGCAGACTATTTTCGATGCTGGTCCGGGAATTCCAATTTGGGTTGTACGCCTTTCCAGAGTTCCTAAGATGGTCACGTTTTCGACATCTCTGTAAGTCAAGTATCCTTCATTGGGCAGGTTTATTATGTGATCTCCACTTAAAAAAATTAGTCCCACATTGGATGTAAATACTTGTTCTAATATTGTAACATTCTGCAACATTTGGGAGAAGACTAAGCATTGCTCATCTATAACACCAGCAGGACATGCGTCGCTTGGTCCGGTTTGAAGTACCACAAGTTGGTGACTGGTTCTTCCAGAGTAGGGTCTGCAGACCACATTAAATGGAGAATAACCAGCAGCACCTCCGCAACCCTGCTCCTCATCTTTGTGCTCTAGCTGGCCTAATTTACCACGCCCTCTCTACCGTGCTGTTTTGCCACCCACTCAGTGTACCCATTGTGTTTGTAGTTTTTATTTCGCGTAACCCTTTACCCAACTACTTCGCCGCCCTGAGTTGTAAGTTCAACTTCGCAGGTTTTTAGTAGGTGGTTCGGTTGAGTAGTCTTCGGTGTGGTGTAATAACGGGAACTAGGACGACTGTGTTCTTCCAATCATTGGATAGTTTATTTCCCAATGGCGCTATAGATTAAGATAGTAGGGTATTACATATTTGCATGTTTCTCTCCGTTACAATAGATTCTTTTTACACGAGAGGATACTCCCACATCACACTTTGTCACTTTGCAGGCTTCCTCCACGCTACCATGAATAAATTACCTAGCTACATTTTTCTCTCTTGTAGGGGCACTATCACACAAGTCTAGTGTAACGGTTCCTCGAATTTTTTAATATAATATTAGCCAGTTATCAAAATCAGTAGTACCTTTGGCTATGAATCTATCTACTTTGAGCTACAATAGATATTTCAAAGTTAATACAGACAAGACTTCCTGAAAGAACAAACAAGAACAACTGGTGATGAATGACCAAATTAAAGCACTGTACGCAACAAAGGATGGAAGCTGCTGTAGCTATGTGCTGTAGACAGAAAAAGTAAGTGATGATGGTGATAATAATTAAAGCACCATGCAGCAACAAAGAGTAAGTATTGCAACCCTAACATATATGCATAGTATGTAGTAAGGGCAACTCTCCACCAATTTTATAGAATGATCCTCAAATTAAAAAAGTAAAAAAATAAATAAAAAAATTAAAAAAAGAAGAAAAAAGCAAATAAAGCACAGAGTAAAAATGCACACGAGTACTTTCCAAGTTATCGTGTTTGTTAGCTTCATCTATAGAAGATTATATAGCTAAATAATGATGAGATTTCTCAGTCATGATACTCTCTCATCTTTCATGTCTTTCAATGACACCAGACTGCTCTATTGAACTAGATGGAAGTACCTAAGAGTAGATCCAGTTTCTGTCTAAATGAGCAAACGACTCCAGATTTCAATATCTATGATTTGTCAAGGTATATGTACTAATTGCTCCATGTGACTAGCAGGCAACATGAAGTAAACACTAATTAACCCACCACTCTGGTGCACTGCAAATCTGTGAGATTTGTATGCTCCTTTGGCAGAATTGTTCTTATCAAGGGGTAGCCATTAATTAGATGATTGATTGTGCTACCACTCACTGAGTCCAATGAGTCTAAAATTTATTCGCAACATAACAATCGACTTGCTCAATCTTCTTCAAGTGGAAATACAACTCAATGTCTGATGACCAGTGATGGTAATGTTGTGAATTAAACAAAACTGGCCGTGAGTAGTCCATTAATTTGATACTTATTTAGTGTACCACATCAAGAAAGCTCTTCAAAATCATTTAAAGGTACTACTGGGCATTATGAGAGTACTAAGATATTGTGTGCAGGGTTTCTGTGGTGACTGGATTTTAACGAAAGTTGATTGCTTCATAGTAATAAAGTTTTAGCTACTTTTGTTTTGTTAAATGCAGTTTCTAAGTATACACAATGCTTCCCAAAGACCAAACTTTATACTGCTACGAGTGAAAATAATACTAGATATCAGTTTCCATTTAAAAAGGAAGAAAAATAATAAAATTGCAATACTAAGCTAACTAGGGCACTATCTACAAAATGTACTTGTCTGCTTTCCAGATTTTCTGAATTGTTAGTTTTCAGGTTCACAAGCAGTCATTTCAGGATTAGGTACTGGCAAGAGGTAAGTAGGAGCAACGGTCTGTATTTCCCACACATAGATGTCTAAGTTTCCCTTTGGTACACCTACAATTTGGAATTCTTCAGACAGCCCTGATATGTTTACACCAGTGCTTGGCATGAGATAGATGTGATCATCTAAAATTCAAATATGAGCATATAATCATGTGAAGCATTCTTATAAGTAGTATACTTACTGCCATAAGGTATCACATAGAGGCCTATATAGGGACTGTCCTCAGAAGTATCGGTGTAGACTGTCTGTGGATTTAAGTGCCACTGCAGCCAACAACAAACAACAACATGATACATGACATAAGGCCATTTTGTTTAAAGAAAACAACTTGATTTTTGACAGTGATATATAAACTAATATAATAATTATTTATTATTATTATTATTATTATTATTATTATTATTATTATTATTATTATTATTATTATTATTATTATTATTATTATTATTATCATCATCATCATCATCATTGTTGTTATCATTATCATAATTATCATTATTATTATTGTTATTATTATTGTTGTTTTTTTGTTGTTATTATTGTTGTTATTGTCATAATTATTATTATTATTATTATTATTATTATTATTATTATTATTATTATTATTGATCCATTTCAGTAACTTCAGACTTTGCCAGACTTAATAATACTTGCGCATGCACATGTGGTGTACATGCTTTACAAAAGAGCACTTCACAATACCACAGTCAAAAATAGCATTAGTGTTAATTTATCCATAATCCACACACAACTTTAGACGAGTCTTCTGAATAGCTATGCATATGCTAACCCACATGGTTCAGATTGTAACATATACTAAGTCTAAATAATAGAAGTGTTTTTTTTTTTTATAATTGTGGCTTTAGATAAGAAGTGGTCAGATATCTGCAGTTCCTGTCACATCCGTTAAGAATAAGCAAGTAAAGAATACACCCGTATTTCTTATTATGTGTAAAGTAATTTTGACCACATACATTTCTTGTTGACCACACCTACTTCCAAGCTTCACCCGTGTGCTTCCTAGCTGAGAAATGATGGATGCATAAATGCATAACCATGTATATATACACAAATGGAAAGTATTTAAAAAAGAAGTAGTTTTATGTTATAGTTAAAGCATGAGCGCTTAGTTTCTAGTCGATTTATTGCACGACAGCCCGAGGGCCGTAGGCCCGAGGGATGAGTGCGATAAATGTACTAGGCACTAAGCGCTCATGCTTTAACTATTTTAAATACCAGGCAAGTGTTATTGCACACTTGCCAAGTTATTACACCTGACAACAATATAGCAACGGTATTTAAACTTACCATATATAAGATATCATCATTACTGCACACAACTTACTCTAAATTTCACTAGCCACACATCGGCATAGTGATGACTTAGTTCAAGGTGTAAGGTCGCTCCCATTTCATTAATCCCAACACCAGGCAGTATGTAGGGTCTAACAAAATCTCCATCTTGATTGTTTGGAGTCATTACCCTGACAGCTTTATTAAACATGTATAAGAATAAGAAATGAAATACAGTATACTATATTTGATATTATTAACTAATCATGATAAGCTCTGCTTTGTTACCCAATTAATATATAGCGTTTACCTTAAACAATATACTACAAACAAGTAAACAAAATAGGTTAACATATAAAATATATTTTTGAGTAATGAGAGAGACATTCTCTGACACTTCTCCTTTCTAGTCTATTAAATTTGTCACAAAGAGGAAAGTAATATTATTAGCCGGAAATCATGCTAATTGTGTATCAGTAATAAATGTTGCCACAATGTGGTTACTGATATGGAGGATAAGCTGATAAAGCTCAGCTGTAGCCAAGACTTCAAAAGCTAGCAAGTGGCTTTGTTTGGTTGACTTCCTTAGCAAGAAATTTGCTGCAAGTAAGTAGCAATAGACAAGTTGTGACAGGACAGATTATTATACTAGACAAATAAATGTAGCACTTTATCTTAAAAATAAGAGTAAAAAGAACTGCAAAAAGGTAAACAGTTTTCCATATCTGATACTAGACTGTCTCAGTACCGCTTCACCCTCATGCAAATCTTCACAACTGCTTTGTCTTCTAAAGCTTCAAACACCTGGATTCCAGCTTTGTTGTTGATTGCCTTCTGGTTACTAGATTCACCATCTAAAGCGAAGTTGCTGATCCAGGTCTACTATGTCAACAATTGAGTGCCAAGTCACCATTCTGAAGTAAGCAAAATTTCGGACTCTGAAAAGTACCTCAATGTTTGGTATGTAGCCTTAGAGATACCACCGCAAGGAGTTTAAAGAGTCACTTACTAACCATTGAGCTAACTTCTGGAGGTTATAACGTTCAACTGAGGCAACACAGACGAGAATAAACAATGATTTTCCTGAGGCGTTACTACTTCAAACTGCTATACAGCGGTTAAAGCTAGTTTTCTGGAAAATACAAGTTCTTTTTGGCCATACAATTGTAAGCTTATGTGGGTAATGCCCCTATCATGATTTTGTAATTACATGAGCAGACAATTTCTTGCAGCCTGCTTAATTTTATGCTCAGCAGTTTACAGAGTGCTGAAAATGGAATTTTGCATTGAAACTATTATATATATAATATATATATATAATACTGTAAATGTTCCTTAGCGGACATCCTCAATAGTGGACATATGTCCAATACCAGACAGAGGTCTATGTAAACCCCGAAAGTCCAATAAGAATACAGTAGAATGTCAGTTATCTGAACACGTTGGGACTTCGGATAACTGAAATGCTCTGATAACTAAACACCATAGAAAATGTATCATAAAACACTAATAAAGGGGTGTGGTCAAGCCTACCAGTTGCTTATTTTAAACACTTTAATTACTTTCTGAGGTAAATTCCTTGACACTAAGCCAGGACTGTTCTAATAGACTATGATGAGCTATATATCATAAGGTGAAAGTTCATAAGCTATAAGGAACTAGCCAATAGGCATAGTGCGATTCATGGGACTTCATATTCCGTCTGCCACTGATTATTGAGGTACTTTGGTAGCGACCTTGTGCCAAAGTCTCAAGGAAACGGGAAATGCAAATTGTATATGTAAATGAGACAACTCTGACAGTTGTAATGTATCCTTGGAACTTTGGTTTTAGAGATTTTATCAACAGTTGTTATGAGCTAGCTTCCAGAAACGATTCATTTATGCAACAATTATAAAGCAGTAACAATTCAAGATTCTTTCACAAATGTTTTATATATGAATCTGTCTATCTTTGAA
>WLWD01004904.1_pt1 | contig 20252 bp, 14 predicted proteins | sample 6712731 | NCBI WGS metagenome assembly WLWD01 (sample SAMN12718690, study PRJNA576275) | sponge metagenome | isolation source: marine sponge | host: Mycale hentscheli | place: New Zealand: South Island, Marlborough, Capsize Point | collected 2014-11-01
ATTGGGTCCCACTTTTCATAACTCTCATCACTCATGACTTCCATTGCATATAGGTTAGACTGCTCCACTATCATCTTCACTAAGCTGCTGGTGTAGAACAACCTGAAGCTCTCAGATGGAGTCTCTGGGATAGGTACGTTGAGACCTGCTGAAGATTGTCCGGTAAAGGGACGTATGGTGGGTTTAGTGAGTTTAGAAGACCATGGTGTATTCACTGATGAGGTAGTAGAGGGAGGAGTTGTGGTTGCCAAGGTGATGGTTGGGGTTGTGATGGGAGAGGGGATAGTGTAGCTATACTACTAACCAACTAGCCAGCTTTACTGACAAGTTTAGCTACTTAGTTTAATAGAACTGTCTTTATAACAATCAATTAAGGGTGCAGTACCACCGGAACCTGCGGCAATTAAGCGATTCAGTAGAATACCACAAAAACCGCCCGTAACTCGATCCAATTTACTCTCTGCGAACTGACTATTGTACGCGAGGCGACTCGCGCACAATTTGAACACGTACCAATTAACTGTACCATACAATTTACCACAAAGAGCTTTCACCTCACAGCTCCTTGGATCCCCTTGATAATATTGCATACTTCAGAACCTTTGATTTTGTTCATTTCATATTGTATTTGATTATGGCCCTGCTACTATGGAGTTATGATTTTATAATATTGTTTAGTAATATTTTTTAGAAAGTGAACAAATATTAATTATCTACACTGCTGCTTCTGCCCTACAGTACTGGTAGTCCTTTGCTTTCTTATGGAACGCGGAATCCGCCAAAACTAACGCATAGGATCGAAATTTAAATAAACGATTACGAGATCGTTTACTAGATCAAATAGGAGAACGATTACAAAATCGATTAGGAAAACAAAATCGATTAGAAGACCGATTACAAAATCGATTAGGAGAACGATTATGAGATCGATTAGGAGAACGATTAAGAGATCGAATATGAGGACGACAAAGATGAGGAGAATAAGAAAAAAGTATTAAAGCTACTGAGAGAGGACCAAAAAACACAGTTAGATGCAGAAGTTGGTCCTATTAACCCCTCTTGTTTAGTTGAGGAGATTTTGCTTAATCACTTTAGTGCAGCCAAGAGATACATACTATTTTGTGTGTCCTGAGTATAGCATCTGTAGCTAGCTCTAATACCTTACATATGAACTTATTCAATGACACTTATTAAAAAAAAATGTTTTTACAAGTATATAACATGAAAAAAGGATTAACTCGTAGTCGTTTTGCCAAAAAATGAAATTGTTTTACAGTTATGAAGAAGCTAGGTAGTTTAGACTCCACCAAAGCCATCATTTCCTTTCAGGGACAATATCATGGCCTCCTTAAAATCAATGTACCTATCACCATGGCTCACTAGTAGTCTCAACTGGAGAGCACAGGTTGAAGCTGTAGCCAATATTCCTTCACGCTCAAAAGTAATGGAAGGATAACCATCAAATCCTGAAGGAGGTATCTGGCTAGCTCCAGAACAGAAAATCAATAAATCTTCAATAGAACACTCTCCATCACCATCTATAGCACCAGAAAAACCATGTGATAAAACATGCTCATAATAGTGGTATTTAGTTATCTAAGATTAGAGGACAAGTGTTGTAGCGATTGCCAGAAAAATTATATTCTTATACATCTTTCTAGATAACTAGTTGCGACTACCTAGCTTTGAAATCACTAGCTAGCAATATACACACAGTCAGCTACACAACTTGCATTATGTACCAAAACACTCGTCAAGAAAGTCAATGAAATGAATATAAGCCTGTTCTTGCTGAGGTCGAAGATTTGATCCCTTTTCAGTAAAAACCACACTAAAACAATCTTTGAAGGTCTGTATACACATAATCAATGTCAAGGCAAAATTAAATATAGAATGAGTTGAAGAAACCTACAGTTACCTGGGTCCATCTGTTTCTTTGATGCTGTGAACAATGGCATCCAAATCTCAGGATTAGTCTGAATGTTATTCAGCAAACCATAAACTTTCAAACCTTCCATAGTATACTGGTCCATACTTGACTTGACCTTTACCATCATGTGATTATCCACTATGGCCCCCACAACTTCTTCCTTGTCTGCAACTGTTAATGCTCCCATTGATTTGCGAAAACCACTTTGAAACAACAAATCAGACACTTCTTCAATTGCTAAGGTTACATGTAACTCCATATCATTCTGAGCATCCAAAATCTATATTGAAATAACAATAGTATAGTTTTTTTATAAGAGGATCTTATTTATTACAAAGTCACCAGTTTCTAAATGAGCTGTACACTTACATTAATGTTATTGCGCTAAGCATGGCTAAAATAACTATTTATTCAATATAATGACTGTGCTCATGGCTTCTACTGATCTAATAATGGCAATATCATTTGAAAGAAGCAATTCCATGATGGGAAAATAAAGATGACTGATAAACAAAACAGCAGGTTAAATAATACAAAAACAACATTTGGATGTATTTCCATACCTTCGTAACTGCAAAGTTCAGCAGACTGTCTGCTATATCCTCCACCCTCACGTCAATATCAGTATACTTTCCAGTAGATACATATTTATAAACTGAAGGAGAGAAAAATGGAAAGCCATTGCCACCTTGTGCTATAGACATGGCCGTATAACGCCCCAAATGAAAAAACTCCTCTCTCTAAAAAAAAAAAAAAATTAATAAAACCCATTCGCACTTTATACTTAAGACATATAATTACCTGTAAAGCTATTACATTGTTACTAAAGTATTTGGCTTGCTTGTCACCAACGAAGTAACTTTCTGATGCATTCAATGCAAGAAGTCTAAAAAACTCACGCCGTGGACCACCATTATCAATAGCCCCTTCAGATGTAAATGTAACCTATAGTAGTGTTAACAAAATATTCATTACGATGGTTTTGGGTGTAGCTTTAAAGTGTGATTTGTCCCAAATTTAACAGAATCAAATCATTAAATTCTACATAAAACTGTAAGAGGGCATGAGAAAATAGTAAGGAGTTTAGTAAAAATAATAATAAAATGTACAGGAATCTTCTTTACAAGCTAATGAAATACAATATCCCAATTATAACGTCATCATTTTTCTTGATTAATATTTTGCTCATCTGTACTATGTGATCAATATCTGAAACATCTGTCATGGGACAACATTCACTATACCACACTACTTGTTCCAAAAAAAAACAACCCTGCTACTACAGCTACCTTAACAGCTTTGAATGGGTCAAATTTCTTTTTTCTAGCCTCCACATTGCATCTTCAATTATAAAATCTCGCCGAATAACAATGCTTAGTATACATGATTTGTCCACTTTTTTTGCAAGCTCTTTCACCCCAGAAGCAAGATCACTACAAAATAGCAAGAATACACATAAAATCAAATATTAGTAAAATGCTTGTGTGACTCACCTATAACATTCATTTTTATTCTCTTCCAGAGGAATAGTATAGCCCAAAGTAACCACTGACAAGCTCTCTCTAGAAGCAGAATCCACAAATTCATTCTCAATAGCTATTGCTTCCTCCTAAAAAAAGTTATTCCATGTTTATACTAAATATCCCACAATAATAACATGTTAGATTAATCCATTCACTGGCAAGAGTGTCATCTATTATTCTGAGGTTAGTTTGGATTGATGAAATGTTGGATTAGTCAATACTAAATAATTCCCACCCAAATATGTTTGCATCTCATTGAGAGTGAGGTTTAAATTTGAGGGTTTGAATCAGCTATATTTATATACTTAAAACCCTTTCACAGCCGTAACCGCCATATGGCGGTTTGAGATATCGACCCCAGAAAATCGCAACTATTGAAGACACTATCGATACGCTGAAACACTGTGCAGTGAGCTGTGTAATTGCTATATAAATTTTGAGCTCCATGCTATTGCTAACTAATTACGTTAGGGTAAAAAGACTTGCTGCAATTGAACTGACCTTGCAGGAACAAGGTAAGTCAACTACCATTGTGTCTGAAAATTCAGCAGTGAAAGGGTTAAAAAAAAATCCATTCAAACTAACATGGTCCACCAAAAATAATTACTGAAACTCAGAATGTAGAGACAGTGTTCAAACAATTCATGATTACACACTTAAAAACTTATAAAGTTACATATCAATGGTAAAAAGTTTTATTTTTTTTATGTATTTTAACAACTTACAAGTGTATTACTAATAGAAGTTCCCATATATGTTAAGTCATCATCTTGAAGGTTTATTCTGCTGAATAAATAAGTATGCATGAAACATGACATACCACAGATCTCTCATCAAACTGTAGAACTTACCCGTGGATATCAACTCTGGCAATGGAGTAGGTGATGGCAACTGTATATCTGGAGTAGGTGATGGCAACTGTACATCTGGAGTAGGTGATGAGACCTATCCAAGTACTCTCTAAAAAAATAATCTCAAACATATTATATATGTTACACCAATAATCAAAATTAATACATTTTGCTAAAATTAAGTTTTATCTTTGGTATACAAAAGGTAGAATTTATTTCCAAAATCCTTAAATGAATATTAAAATTTTAACTCTTCAACTGAAGAAAACACCATAATGGTAAATGTCATTCACATCAAACTCTCTTAATTTAATATGGTACCATTGATGAGACATACTTCCTGCCATAAAAACTGCAAGCAGTGATATGTTTTTAAAGTATTTAAAAGGTACGGCTGCTGGAACACCGATATAAAGACATTATCTGCTTTGAATATTTTTTGTATGGACGTCGAAATCTCAAAATATACTGCGGAGAATACACACAAGATTAACACTTAAGTGATGCACAACAAGATTGTGAAGGGATGGAACAGAGGCAAGAAAATGATGAAAGGAAAATAGGTGTATGTGCCTCAGATACTATTACCAGAAATAGATCTTCACTGCCAGAAGGTTTTCAGGAAGAAAAAAAACATCCTATTAATTATGGTTGAGTGCAGTATTTCCTTCTACAGGCACATAGTGTAGTAATTGACAATTTTATTGAAATATTCAACATCAACAACTTTTACATCAACAACTTTTACATCATTATTCAGTTGGTGTAAGTACTCGCCTTGCACAGCTACATGCAGTGTTAAGCAACCAGATCGAGTCCTCATGGTATGCTTCTCTCTCTCTTTTTTCTATTTTTCATTGTTTTCCCTCATTCTATTCCACATGTTATTTTTTCTATCTTTAATTCTGGTTTCTCTTGCATTTTTCACTGCTTTTTGCACTTTTTTTCTAAAAATAGTCAATATAGTCATATCACAATATTTTCAAGCATATATATGTCACCGTCTACAGGTAAATCAGAGCTTTTACTAGGGACAGGAAGTTAGCATTGGTAAGAATCGTCACCAGCACCTATCAGCAGCGCGCAGCGCGCGCAAAGTAATTGATTCGGTAAGTGATCATCATCCGATCGTGGTCAAGGTGGTTAGACAAACGTCAGCTATGGTGCTGTTTCCCCCAGGGATTCAAAAACTGTGGGAACCTGTGTTTTGCCAGTAGCATTTTTCAATGCCTCCTCAACCAGAAGTTTTTCAAGGACATTTTAAAGGAGTTATGGGAGTGTCACTCAGGTCACTGTGAAAAGTGTTCATGTGGTAATGGGTAGTTACATAGTAATTAACTTTATACAGCTATATCTATGTATTTATGTTCATTTTAGGTCATACAGCATTATGTGGTATTGGTGCAATGTGCAAGTTGGCTGAGAATTATGCTTACAGTTCCAGAAAGAAAGTGCTAGACAGTACACATTTACAGTCATCACTTCACCGTAATAATTGTTACTAAATTGAACATGCTGAAGATGAAATTTTATTCTGTAGTGATTCATACAGCCCTAACTTCTGGACAAGAATTTGATGCTCATGAGTTTTTTACATTTTTATTGAATTATCTACTGAAATCCATGCCTTCATCGTAAGTGTGTTTAAAAATACTTGTATTATGATTTACAAATCAAAACTTGTAGTTTAACGACACGGTTTGAAGACAATATTATAGTGTCAATAGGAACGGAATGTAAGTGTACAGGATAAGTTCTCAAAATTATACCTCAAAGTCTCTCTTATGACATAGTAACATGTGATACATGCAAGAATGTCAGGGATACTTCTAGCGTAAAGGAATTATGTATAGAGCTACAAGCCCGATCTTTGACTAAGGTCAGTTGTAGCTAATTTCTTTTATGAAGTATTGAATTTAATCGTGCATTGAATAGGTTGAAAGTGTTAGTGAACTCTTCATGGAGGAATGTCAGGAAGAACACATACCAGATGGGATATGTTTAAGGTAATATACCTTGTTAGTTATGGCATTGCACGTTTTTAGCAATGTAAAGTAGTTAGCCAGCTAAATTGTTGTAAAAAAAGGCTCTTTTTGATTTAAATAATTCACGAACAGCCATGTTCTGAAATGTTTGAGTATAAATTTCGTACTTTGATGGATATTTCCCATTATTATTTATGGATATCTATTATAGATAATTTATATTTGTCATTGTAGCTGTAATAACATGGGAGTTACTTCAAAGGTGCAGTTAACTACACTGCCTTCCCTGATGTTCATACATTTAACTAAATCTTCTAGTTTGTAAGTTAAATTTTGGTACATTTAAATAAATTTTCTAGTTTGTAAGTTAAATTTTGGTACGTTTCCACCTTTTTGTACTCTGCTTTGTAATCAACAGGATGAGAACTAAAATAGAGGTAAGTACATTTTCTGTAAATGCATACAATATTTATATTCCAATTATCTTAATGCAGAACTCTTTCCTTCGAATCAAGGCTGGAGTTCTGTATAGATTAGTAGGATGTGTCATGTATTGCTCTTTTTCTCGTACTTCTGGCCACTACACCAGCTATATTTGGGATCGACAGCAAAATGAGTGGTTTTTGACTAATGATGACAAGGTACATAAAACAAAAATGAGGTAAAGCTGTAACCCTTATGCCAAGTTTACATTGAACATTCAAATTAAGGTGTCTAAAGTTGAATATGAAGAAGTGCTTTCACTAGACCCTTTTCTGCTACTATATCATAAGTGTGGTAAGACTTGATCATAAACTTTAATGAAATACTTTAACATTTTTAAATTGCAATTTGTAGATGAATACAGCGATTCACTGTCTCTCAGTCAATGTCATCGCATTTTTCACAATCAATGGTTATCGGATGAGGTTTGAATTGCATTGACTTAACATATTCATGCTTGTGAATGGCTTTGCTGGTATACAGATCATTCAGTGCTATTTAAATCTAGTATCTGCTGAGTCACTGGAGGTAAATTTATTTTATGAAAGTCCCCTTCATTTTATTTTACCTTATAAATCAAGGCAGGAAATAGTGCATTTGGTTTGGGGTCTCAATTTATGAAGAAACTGCAAGAGACAGGGTATAATGGAGTGAAACGTTGGTACAGAAAGGTTATTAACAATTTTAATAAACCATAAAGTCTTATATTACTATACTTTGTTCATTCCATATAGATGGACATATTAAGCAACAAGTATATATTGGCTTTTATTAATCATGGAGGGTGTCATTGGACTCTTCTCGTAAGTTTGGTTAAAGTATCAGTTACTACAATTATATTGTTGATTTTATGATAGATTGTAGAGACTGAGAAGAAATGTGCAGAATACTATGATTCTTATCACAATGATGATCCAGTATATTGGAATATATTTAAGTAAATTTATTTTTATATATTGATATATGCCTATGTACATATTCGTTATACACTGATTCTAGGGGCTTCATTGATTTCAGATGTCAGCAAAATGGACAACCCAAACCTGATTGGCACATGTGGTCTTATAAAGCAATGAAGGTTTAGACAGAATGTAGTAATGTAGTAAATTAGACTTGACTTATGTGATTTTAATTTTTTTTTGCCAGAATATTCCACGCCAAACAAATTCAGTGGACTGCGGAGTGTTTGTCACCCAGGTAACTGAAAGACATAGATATTTTACTCTGTTTTAGAGAATATTTTATTATTACGGTAGTTTGCTCTATACCGAATTCGAAATGAGAGAATGGATTTTCATCAAGTAAGTGAATTTTTTTTTGTGTATCCTAGCTATGAAGTCAATAATATTATGACTTGTTAAATGTAAATTGTAGGATCAAATGTCCATAACCAGAAATATTATTGCGAAGGAATTGCTCAGTGGAACATTAATGTAATGTAGCTAATGTTTGTTTCGATTAAAGTACAACTGATTTGTTTTTGCAGGATTACTGACAAAAGAAGACAGTTGCTGAAAAGGAAATGTGAACAGAAGCCCTTATCCATGGAGACCTCATCTATAAAACCAGTGAATATTGAAGGTAAAAAATAATTACTTATTTGTTAAGTTGAAAGTCCATCTTCTATAGTTACAATTAACAACCTTTAAAGTGGATATAATAGCTATTATATATAAAGAGGGAATAAGCTAATGATTTTTTGTTGTTTTTTTAGACCTGAAGTGTCCTAATCCAAAGCCAGTGCAGCTCTTTCATTCAGGGAATTTAGTAGAGGACAGAAAGATGGAACTCAGTCCAAAGTCATCAATAGAAGGTTGTTACATATGGTTATACAGAAGTGTAGTAAATTTGCTTGTGATGATTATTAGATTGTCAGAAGTCTTCAAACAGCTTGCCAGTTTTAGGGCTTGCTGCAACTATAAAGTCTAGTGTTGAACAAACAGTTTCAAGCAATTTAGCATTAGAGAAAGGTACTAGCAAAAATGTTACAGTAAACAAATTTATATAAATTCTGTTTTTTCCATTGATAGAACCTTTAAAATCATATTCTGTGTCGTCACTGACTTCTAGACAAGATGATATTAAAACAGATGATGATCTACATACACATGCTGGAAGTTTTATGAATCAAGCTGCTAGGAAAGAAGCCTTGGAGGTGTCATCATTTCAAAATCAAGTTCCAAATAAATCTTTACAATGTAAATTTTGCAACCAACAATATGCGCATAAGAGCAGTTTATCAAGGCATGTTAATACTGTGCACTCTGACAGAGCAGGAATGATTAGTTGTGAATTGTGTACAGAAAGGTAATATAATAATATAATCAACAATTTTATTATTATAGTATTATAAAAAATTTTTTTTCATAGGGTTACTAATGTTACAGAGTTAAACCGTCATATAAAAGCAAAGCATAATATTTCTGTGAATGTTATCAACAGAACATTCAGCTGTTTTTCTGATTTTAATCAGTGGAAGGAAGAAGAGGAACGAGTGACACATTCATGGGATGTTATGCATAATTCTCCTAAGATTATTGGTTCCTTTCAACACTATTACTACTATTGTAATCGTACTGGTGTATACAAGCCACGAGGTGAGAAAAAACGTGCCATTAAGAGCCAAGGTACAAGTAAAACAGATTCTTTTTGTTCTGCATTTATGAAGGCAGTAAAGTGCTTACAATCAGGCACTGTCGTAGTTATGTATGCTTCAACTCACTACAATCACCAGAAGCAATTGGGGCACTTGCATTTAAGTGATACTGCAAGGACAACAGTGGCAGAAAAATTAAAGAAGGGAATTACTCCAGATCGTATTATTGATGACATTAGAGGAACTAATATAGTTGATGGAATCTGTAGAGAACATTTGATTTCAAAAAAAGATGTAACAAATAATATAAAGAACGAGTTCAATGTAGATAATATCAAGAAACACAACAATGATTTTGTTAGTGTGGCAACTATAGTGCAGGAAATGGAATCATTGGATTACAATGCTATTCTTCTATTTAAACAGCAAGGTGACAAACCAAATCAAACATGTTCATTGTTAGAAGTACAGGACTTTTTGCTTGTTTTACAAACAGAATTTCAAAGGGACATGTTTATAAAACATAGCCAAAATGGAGTTTGTATAGATGCCACTTACAAAATTAATGACTATGATTTCATCTTAATTACATTGTTAGTATTGGATGACTATCAAGAGGGAATTCCTGTGGCTTGGGCTATATCTAACCATGAAGATAAAATAGTATTGAAGTATTTTTTTCAAGCTATAAAGGAAAAATGTGGAAATGTCACTTCCACTTGGTTTATGTCAGACATGGCATCGCAGTACTTCAATGCTTGGAAAGAAGTTTTTGATTCTAATAACACAAAGTATCTTTGGTGTGCTTGGCATGTGGACTGTGCATGGAGAAAAACCATAAAGAAGTGCTTTAGTTCTTTGGATGAACAACGAAATATATATCACCAACTGCGTGTCCTTATGATGGAGACAAGCACGATTTCTTTTCAAATAATGCTGCCCAAATTTTTATCTGTTATCAAGTCTTCCCCATTCTTTGAATATTTTCAAACTTATTGCAAACATTCTGAGCAGTGGGCACTTTGTTTTAGAATTGGGACTCCCATGAACACCAACATGTACTCTGAATCTTTTCACAGAGTACTCAAGATTTGTTATTTAAACCATAAATATAATAGACGCCTTGACAGCCTACTTTATATTCTAAAAAAAATTGCTAGTGATAAAGTTTTTCAGCAATTGCAGAAAAAGGAAAAGGGAAAACACAGCCACAGAGTATGTGATATAAACAAAAGACATAAACATGCTGAGTCCTTTCGCCATTCTGCAATTATCCTGAGTGATGATCGTAATACTTATGCTGTTTCATCTGAAAGCCGACCAGATGTTTTTTATACGGTCAAGAAACAAAAAAGTACGTGTGATTGCAAAATGAAATGTCAATTTTGTTCCGCATGCTGTCATCTGTATTCTTGTACCTGTCTTGATTCCTGTACAAACAATAGTGTCTGCAAACACATTCATTTAGTTTCAATGAAAAACTTCAGAGATGGAACAGATGACATTGACATTAGTACTGTTGCCAAAAGTCATAGTGAAGTTGGTGATTTAGTGTATTTTCAGCGAATAACATCCATGGAAGTTAATTCTGCACCAGCAAATTCGACAAAAGAAGATTTGATAAAGAAGATTAACAGCAGATTAGCAAGTATTTCAACCATAACAAACAACACAGATAGCATCAAATGTTTTCAAAGTATGTACAATTCTTTAGGAAACATTTTGGCTCAGGCAATTCCTCCTACAGTTGCCACAAACAAAAGAAAGCCAAATGAAAATAGTGAGATACAAGGGCGATATTTTTCAACTAGAAAAAAACGAAAAATGGACACAAAACTAATAGAGAAGCCATCAAATAAGGAAGCACAATCTTGGGAACAGGCTTTGCAATTGATAGACACCGATATTTGTGCTATATGCTTCAACGAAGACGATAACACAAACACTGAACGAGTCAATTGGGTATCATGTATTATTTGTTCTGTTTGGGTGCACAAAAGTTGTGCTAATATTCAGGACCAAAGTGACTTTATCTGTTGTTATTGCATCTAAATTCTCATCATTACACTAACATCATGTGTATTAATAACCTTTCTTATCAAAGTAAAGAACTGTTCAATAAAGGCTAGCTACTTCATATTCAGGCATTGTGTTACAGAAATAAAAAAATGTTGGCTTTGCTGTATCAGGTGATAGCAACGGAGCCTGGCTCCTAGGCTAAAACTGACTGTAGATCTGACAAAACTAAACCAGTACTTGTTGTAATACAATATATATAATACATAAGTGTGCCATATAATAATGTTATGAACTATAGTCCATAGTATTAGTTGAGATCTTTTATAGCTAACTAGATCTACAGTCAGTGTTTGCCTACGAGCATGTATAAGTACAAAGTATCATAATAATGAAGATGATAAAATGGTTACACTGCTTGTCAGGCCTTGTTTTACTGATCTGCACTGTAAATTTACTACATAATTTACACTACAGTATACTCTTGTTCTGGAACAAAAAATGTACCACTTGAACAAGTTGTGGTCATTTACTTATGTTTTACTTATGTTTTACCAAGGCAGTGATATTTTTGTTCAAGAATAATATATTACTTCACAGTTTCCTGTCTAGTACACTACACATATTATTATGGTACACCACAGTAAAGCATAGGCCTGTCAAGCAGCGTATAGTGTCCTTGAGGATTCTCCACTTAAACTAATATTTGGATAACTTATGTGGACGATTCTTTAGTGTGGCATCATACAAAATGCAAATATTGACATTCACTATTCACCTGAACAGAAGAAAAATAAAGGTAGCTACATACAGTTTACCATTAAAAAAACTGTAGAGTATTTGTTGCATTTTCTCGATGCATTGATACAGAAATATGGTACCACATGCACTGAAGACAAAATAAAGAGAAGAAAAACACGTACTAACAGGTAGCTATATAACCTATATAATTCTCACCATCATTACATTCTCTTAATGGAACCAAAATATGCTTCAAAATACAATAACTAAAGATATAGTACACCCAGAGTTCTCAAATAATGTATAAATGAATACCTCAAATTGATCTAGCTATAAGATAATTGTCCAAAACCAAAATATTATTCGAAAATGATAACTACAGAGATATGCTAATTGGGTAAAGGGTCTGGCTACGCCAGTCTAGGACATGTTGAAGTAATAGACATAAAAAATATGAATAAAAAATAGGTCTAGCATGCACTTAGTTCTCCCACTTACAAAAAGTGTGTGAGTCTCAAAAGTTGTGGGTTGTCATAGCTCGAGGCACTGAAGACAAAATAAAGAGAAGAAAAACACGTACTAACAGGTAGCTATATAACCTATATAATTCTCACCATCATTACATTCTCTTAATGGAACCAAAATATGCTTAAAAATACAATAACTAAAGATATAGTACACCCAGAGTTCTCAAATAATGTATAAATGAATACCTCAAATTGATCTAGCTATAAGATAATTGTCCAAAACCAAAATATTATTCGAAAATGATAACTACAGAGATATGCTAATTGGGTAAAGGGTCTGGCTACGCCAGTCTAGGACATGTTGAAGTAATAGACATAAAAAATATGAATAAAAATTAGGTCTAGCATGCACTTAGTTCTCCCACTTACAAAAAGTGTGTGAGTCTCAAAAGTTGTGGGTTGTCATAGCTCGAGGCTAGTGATGGCTAAAGACAAGGGCTCAGGGTTCAATTCGCGGCAAGGACTGAGATTTTTCTCACAATTTTTCTTTGCTGTTCCTCCAAACAATTTGAAAGAGTTTTCCATTCTAGTTCATATCTTACCTTATTTAATTCCTCTTTAAAATTCAATAGTAATCTTATTTAAACTCCACTGTGTGGTCAACAAACGAATTAAGATAAAAAATTTTTTTTTAATTATTCCAATGTGGAGGCAAGCACCGTGAATACAAATGACATAGGATATATACTAACAGAATGACAAAAATTGATTTTTCTTTTTTGTTCTTAATTATTCATTGTTATTTAATTCATTATTAAACTATTTGTTGGTATTTATTTAATTGTTAAACTATTTATTGTTATTTACTTCCTGAATCGGTTCATTTTATTGCTGTCTTTCTCTGGTTGAACAAAAAAAAAACAATGTACTGAAATACACTTTATATTTTTTTAAAAAGTGAGGGGGCTTAGCCTCCCTTATCTACATTGCTCTGCGTTATGATATAGCTACACATTGCAACTCCTCTAAACTGTCACGCGATGTACACGGGCTACGCGTCTGACGATTCTTACCGATGCTAACTTCCTCTCCCTAGCCGCATGTGTAAATCAGGCACAACGCGGCACGCGCAAACGTCGGGAAAAGATCGATTTAATTCTTTAAAATGTATTAAATAAGCCAAGGAAAGGGAACGGTTAAGGCACATTATATTGACAACGGTTGAAGAAATGGCCGGAGAGCTTATTATATATGGATGCCGACGAATGTGTAAGTGCAAAACAATTTTTTTTGATAGGGCCGCGTTGTGCCCGATATTCCTGCAGACTGTCACATATCGTGATACAATATACCCAAACGCCCAACCTTACTATTGATAACTACGATTTTTTAATTCACTTACAATTTCTCCTCACAGTCCACTGCATGTACTTTTAGGGCTTCTCTAGATAATTCTAAACCACACGTAAGGCATTCCACCTTGGGCTGCAATAAAAAATAATCTAATTATAATACTTAAATCCTCAAATAGCTCTTACCTCATTGATAACTGAAACTATTTCAGATAAATCAAAATCTTTTTGAAGAGGCCGAATATAACTACGACTATTCCCCAACCTTTCTTTAAGGTGGCTAATAGAATTATGAACAATATTGGACAATGGTTCCAGGTTTCTACTATTCGGAATGCATCAACAGAGTCAAAAAACCCTCCATCCTTCAGTCGTGGAAAAGCAGAAATTAATACATTATTAATTTCCTGACCATTAAGATTCAAAGAAGAGAACTCAACACATTTTTCTCCCAAGCCAGCCTTAATCAATTCATCCTTCTCCCCATCTGTGGTTGGGATTCTTTGCTGCTCAAAGTATGCTAAGCAAACAAAACGATGTTTCCAAACATATTTTTTTAATTTTTTACTTGCAGAAAATGTATTCAATAACTCATCCTTTAAGCTTCTTTTTTTACCACTCCCAACGATTCCTCGTCGCATTCCTTTCATAGCTACTAATGCCTTGTCCCAGCTTCTATTAATCCTATTAACAAAAGAAATCAATAAACCACTCTAGAGGGAAAAAATCTGACAGCATTCTTACCTCCACCTTTTCTACTTCTCTCCTCATCTGCTCCTTCTCTGCACAATTCTTCTCCATCAGAATTTCTTGTTGTGTTCTTGGGGGTAGCAATGGAAGCTAACATTGAAATGGCCTCTCTGGCCTTCTTTACTTCTTCATCTGTTAAGCTTCTTTCAGCCATACCGCTAAGAAAAAGGTCCAGGTCCAAACAACCACGTGGAAAACGGATCTACGTGGGGCGTGGTCGTTGGAGCTAGATTTGCGAGGGAACGCGGAAATCGAGTACAAAATCGATCAGAAAACCCTAGAGCCATTTCTATTCATTGGTTCTCCTACCGATGTTGTAATCGGTCTCCTAATCGTTCTTTTTGTGTGTCTAACTTCAACTTTACCAATTTTCTATTTTTGTCATTCCTGGTCATATTCTAAGTGTCTACACCAAGGCTATGAATAGCATAGTAACTGACACCTTATTTTCTTAAAATACAACTATTTAATTTTGAATTTGTGTTAATGTCCATCCTAATTTTAAAAACAATTAGAAAGGTTATCTAGAAAGCTCACTAATGCAGGAAATGAAGGGGAAAAAATTATAAATTGACCGCTTGGCAAAATACGTGTGGTCTTGCAGAAAATCAAACCTGAGTACTACAAAACATTAGATTAATAAATAATTTAAAACCTCTATGTCAATATTATCTAATATAACAGTTCCATTGTTTTTTTAATTTCCCTTTGTATTCAGTTATTACATACCACTTCCCTTAAAAAAATTTAAAATATGTCCACTTAGTTTAGTTTTTAATAATTTTTTTTTAATACTACTGCTGATACACTTACCTTTGAGTTGCTGTGTCCCTCTGAAAGTTTTTTTGTTGTAGTAGTACAGGGTTTGAATTCAGGAGCTAGAAGAATAACTGAATAAACTGAGCACTCTGTCTGACAGCACCAGATCCTCCAAAATCAGGTTTCAGCTAGTGTAATTTGAATCTTTAAGGTCGAATTATAGCTCGTCTCCTTGCATACTAATAATACTTTTTTTTTTGCAGAGTTTTGTGTTGATATGCTTTAAAAATTCAATTCTTGTTTAAGGGTGCTGGCACACCGGATACGCGATCCGCCCACGCAAATCAATTAAGGTTAATTGGCTGTTGCTATGGGAAATAACTCCGATTTTATACCTTGCAGGTCCACACAGTCAGGGGGATCTCCGAGATGAACCAGCAGACAGTGAACTTACCAAGAATGACAGACACAAACGCTGAGCGGCAAAAGATATGAAGCCTCAAAGTCCCAAAAATAAACGCATCTATTTGGAAACTGAGGAGGACCACCGAAGCCAAAATTCCGTTTCTTTTAGCTAATTGTTACAAAGTTGTCAGATTAGTTTTTTTCAATTCCGTTTCACTTTATATTTATTCACATTTCCACGTGATTTTTTTACAGTCGCGTCACAACTGTAAACTTTATTAAAAAACTAGTCTGACTACTTTCTTTACCTTGTTAAATTATGCCGCTGTACTAAAAATGGAACACTAATTCCACGCCCTTTTGGACTTGGACTGCAAAATAGATTCCAATTGGCTCGCACCCATTTGCCTTTGTGCAAAGATCGAGCCCCGCCCATAGTATGCGGAATTAACTATACGCGTATTAGCTAGGTGGGGGCGGGGCGCACTATCTAGAGCAGCTGGAACCAACAAGATGGAATCTTTTGTGAATGCAGTGGCTCTTTTCAAGCCGGGTATATAATAAAATAAAATAAACTGTGAAGATTCAGCGGGTGCCGATGGCCTTGGCAAGCTTCTCCCTCAGGGGCTTGCTCCGTATCCCCTTGTCCTTCAGAGCGGTAAGAAAGACTTCGGTGGTACCACTGTATTCTCGAAGCTGGAGGAGCTCTGTGTAGCCTATACCAAGGGAGTCCAGCTTCTTGGCTTGAGTTGAGGTTAGGTTAGGTCTGCCCAGTGACTTAATCAAAGCTGCAGCCCTTCTATATGTATTTCTCTGGTTGATCCACAGGGACAGTTGAACTTGGGGAGTCCGAACAGAGAGGTTAGCCAAACCTCCAGCAAGAGCAGAATGGGTGAAGACTCTTTCCAGTGCCAGAACGTCAGGAAGTGCTCTATGGGCTCCTACAAGGTAATTATTATTATTATTAAGTAGTATTGATTGTATTTCAGTAGCTAGCTGCATACCTTCAATAGGACTCCCAACAATTTTTATGTGCAGCTTCTCCATTGATAGTGATGCACCCTGGAGAACTTATTCCCCATCCTTCTTCATCTATATAAATAAAAAGTCATGATGATGATGATGACAATCATAATACAAAGTAATAATAATTAATAACTTATTGATTAGGTCATACCAATTTGATTTTGTTTTGCGGCCTGACCAACCCGAAATTTTTGATTTAAAAAAAAAGAAGACCTCCTATCAATTATTGCTAAGTCAGTTCGCCCCTTGTTTTTTATGCTGTTTATGCCGCAATGTTTATAATTTTATCGGATAGGAAAAAAATCTTAAAATATAATTTTACCTGGACTCTTCATTAAGTTGACAATCTCTACCAAAGTATTTTTAATCATAGGAAATTCCAAAAAATTTGAACTCTAAAATTAGCACCCTATAATCTATAGTACCTAAATACATAATACCAAATTACAATGTACACTATTGAAATTATCTATTAATTGGTATTGATCATTTCTCGGCTAATTTCCCTAGTTATACCTTCTGGCTCGGTGCTGGGAACTGCCAAGCTGAGTGCAGGGGTACTCCAGACTGGACTAGGACTCCCATCACTGACTGGACGAGTGATGTCACTAGCTGGATCAGGGTTCCTGACTGGATGAGAGTCCACAGCAGTGACGTCCATACTAATAGGACCTATATATTTATTGTGTTTTTTTAATATTTATTTCTTTTTCAGGACTGATTTGTGTGTTGATTGTTTCAGTTTCATGTTATATTGCATTTATTACCAGTTCCAGCTTCCACTGAGTGTATTGTTGGCTCAGGCAAAAGGAAACTCTGTACCTCAGGAGCATTGGTGTTGACACCTGGTACATTTTGTTCGATAATTCTCATCACAGCTAACAACAATAACAAAGAATAAATTGTGGAACCTGATTAGCTAATATAGTACCTCTTGTAGAGTGGCTGAGAATTTTATTTCTTTCTCTTGCGTCCATTAATTGTTGCTTTTTCTTGGTTTTAAGCCTCCTGCCCATGACTTCCTAACTAGCTTCTATATTGAATAAACAGCTGTTACCCGCCAATTTGTTACACTACAGTAACCACGCGAATTTACCACGGGCTGCCTAGCAGCTCTTATCTCTGCGCGGGTATTTAAGATCCGCCTACTACCTTTACAACTCCGTAGTTTCGTGGTTTAAGGCTCAATTAAGCCTCGCGCGAGCGTTGCTATGTGTGAGCACCCTTAAATGTGTTTACGAAAAAAGAATAAATAATATACTATTCATACCTTGTTCACTACACCGAACCGGTCATAAAATTGACAGGGGACAATTTGAGCTCAACATCTAAATACGTAATTCATTGTCGGCGTCTGGAGTCCGATAAGGTCTAGACAAAAGAACAATAAAATTGGCGGGGACGGTACTTTCATGTGGAAATATGTAAGTGGTTAACAATGGAAAAGTCTTTCATCTATGCTTTTAGGACTTAAAAAAAAAAAAAAAAAAAATGAGTAAAGGAAAAAGGAGGAGAGCCAGAAAGTATGAGACAGGTCCTCTAGCAGCATGTGAAGCAAGAGAGCCAGAAAGTATGAGACAGGTCCTCCAGCAGCATGTGAAGCAAGAGAGCCAGAAAGTATGAGACAGGTCCTCTAGCAGCATGTGAAGCAAGCAACCAGGTAGAACAAGAGGCCAACAAAGCACAGCACCAGAGTACGGTGACACCCTGTTGTCGGCGGAATCTTCAGGTCCAACTGACAGTTGGTTTTCACGGTTGAACGTCTGCCAAGCTGCTGCGTTCAGGTCGTGCGTTCAGTTGGTTTTGACGCTCCCGGCGCGGTAACGCTTGCGCGCGGCTGTGAACGCTGGCTGCTAGGCAACACCACCCACGCCTGGTCATTTCTAGACGCCAAGCTATGCCACCATAATTAATTTGTCTAACTTTCGATCGTTTCTTATTTTGTTGTGCTCTTTCACTTGTCGTTTTTTGGTCTAGACAGTTCTTAAAAGTAGATATACCGGTTCAGGTGAACCCGCCTGGATGGCCTACGTTCAAAGTCCGCCCAACTCAAGGTGGAATTGGGAGAATTCTCGGCAGGACGGAGTTGTGAGAGCCGATTTGTCAACATGCAAGGCCAAAGTGGTTAGTAGCACTAGTTCTATTTAAACTAAGTAGCTAAACTTGTCAGTAAAGCTGGCTAGTTGGTTAGTAGTATAGCTAGTTCCAATTAGGAGTGGCTAATCAGCTACTTACTTCCTAGCTTAGTAGCTGCTTAATTCATTGTTATCAAGACAGTTCTATTAAACTAAGTAGCTAAACTTGTCAGTAAAGCTGGCTAGTTGGTTGGTAGTATAGCTAGGTCCAATTAGGAGTGGCTAATCAGCTACTAACTTCCTAATTTAGTAGCTACTTAATTCATTGTTATCAAGCCAGTTCTATTAAACTAAGTAGCTAAACTTGTCAGTAAAGCTGGCTAGTTGGTTAGTAGTATAGCTAGGTCCAATTAGGAGTGGCTAATCAGCTACTTACTTCCTAGTTTAGTAGCTACTTAATTCATTGTTATCAATCCAGTTCTATTAAACTAAGTAGCTAAACTTGTCAGTTAAGCTGGCTAGTTGGTTAGTAGTATAGCTAGTTCCAATTGAGTGGCTCATCAGCTACTTACTTCCTAGCTTAGTAACTACTTAAGTCATTGTTATCAAGCTAGTTCTATTAAAGTAAGTAGCTAAACTTGTCAGTAAAGCCAGCTAGTTTGTTACCAGTATAGCTAGGAGTAAGTTGACTCTTAGCTTAGTAGCTACTTAATTCTGAGTTATCAAAATGAGTTATTCAGCGTATAGCTTCTGATTGAAGTATGTAGTGGTTATTACGGAGTGTCACTTTGTTTGTATCATGGTGGTGGCATGTAGTAGAAAACCATCATCATCGTCGTAGTTGTTGTTGTCCTCGGTGTATTCTAGTGACTAGTGGTAAGAGTACGGTTTCTTGACGTTTGTCTAGTGCTAGGAAGTAGCAACGGTGCTGTTACTGCTACTTTTCATGTCCAGGTGGCTCTCAAATTCAGGGACAAGAAAGCAGTATGAGATTGGAATATGAGAAAGCAGTATGAGAAAGCAGTATGAGAAGCAGTATGAAATTGGGCTCTCACATTCATAGTGTGGAAGTGTTTCTTAAGTGAAGTCTACTGCACACTCTACATTTTGGAAACAGGAACTAGCAGCCCACAGAGGTGTGATGGTGGACTAAGCACTAGCAAAAAAGTTGTGGTATTCCTGGCACAGAAGTACTGTTTTCATTCATGGCACAACGCTCACATCAAGTGTGACAATATTCTTCAGACATAAAAATCATGGAAATTTCTTCTCTTCTCTCTCTTCTCTTCTCTT
>WLWD01004880.1_pt1 | contig 20248 bp, 16 predicted proteins | sample 6712731 | NCBI WGS metagenome assembly WLWD01 (sample SAMN12718690, study PRJNA576275) | sponge metagenome | isolation source: marine sponge | host: Mycale hentscheli | place: New Zealand: South Island, Marlborough, Capsize Point | collected 2014-11-01
GGAATGGGCAGACTTCACATCAGCAAGCTGTCAATAACAATAATAACAAAGAATAAATTCCGTAAAAAAACACACAAATAAATACTGTTAAAACGCATGTACTGGTCTTAAAAGTAATCAGAGATTAGTACACGGGCAGGTAGCACAGTTAATTCTTTATTGGTGAGGCTTTTAGGATAGCATGTCATTCACAACGAACAATACCAGTTAGTACCACAAAAATGTTACTATAGCAACCTTTCCCTCATTTATCCTGTTCATCCACTTACCTCAGCATCTGAATCGCTGGTGGCACTTGAGTAGTCCTAATGTCAACAGACACGACAATATATGTCATTATATGAAACCAAAGGGGGATGAGGCATGTATTGGTGAAATTTCCCCAAGACTGCTAAAAAAAATCACAATAAAGTTAACTTGCAATTTTAAGTCATGAGTTAAATTGCAAGATATAAAGCAATATAGAAATATATTTAAGTTCAGATGCAACTCAATTCATCCAACTAGGAGCAATTTTTTTTTAAATTAAAATGTCTCCCAGTGGAAGTAGTATATTATACAACACTGCTACAACACACTTACAATCATTATAGGGCTCCTACTCCTGCTCCTGCCTCCTGAAGGGCCACCCTGACACTCCAGCATGTGTGCACGCATGAATGACATCTTCACTTTCTTCCCACAATCCAGGCAGAAACTCCTCTACCTACAATATCAAAATAATGCAATGAACACAAACCATCATTATCTGACAAAATGAATTGCCCTACCAATTCTGTATCCTCCTCTGAGGACACAACATCAAGATTCAGATCTCGTTGAATCGGCCTCACATAAACCTTGCCGTTTACAACTTGCCGTTTCCACAACTTTGGGCAGTTTGTGATCCTGTGCCCTATTAGTACGAGATCCCTGGAGTGTGGCTTGCATCTCAGCAGCTCAAATCCACCCCCACCCTTTAGCTTTGGGAATGCAGTCAATATGAGGCAACGAAAATGTTCTTGGTGGCAGTTTATGTTGGGCACAGTTATTGACTTTTCACCAAGCCCTGCCTGCTCCAATACCAGTCTCCCTAGCTTGCTGGTGGAAACTTTGTCTGCATTAGTGCTGCTTAAACACACAAACTTGTGTGTCCAACTCTGAGAGACAGACAAACTTCTCTTCCCGTTAAACAGGCTGCTCTGCTCCTCTTTAACATCACAATACTTGTCATCACGACGAAACCCACTCAATATAGACTGAGCATTATTGTATATCTCCTCAAACCCTGCAGAGGATTAAAATGGTTGACACACGTAATATTAATAATATTTATTGTTATGGTGGGACAAGTATAGGTAAAGAAATTGCTCGGCAGACATTAAAAACACAAGGCTGCACTATTGCTCCACTCTTTTATATACATATCAATATGTGACACATTACTAACCCTAAATGATATATTTTATTCACTTGATACAGGAGAATATCATGAGTCCGTTGGCCTAGTATTTACACGAGTGCCGCAGGCATGAGCATAAAATATATGGCCAATCATACGAGTGACATTCGGCAGCATCCAATGAATAATACATTTGTTATGAACTTCTCATGTGTGACTACAATAGTTGTAAGTTCCTGGCACCGTATAACCTGGTGGGACATAATAACCCACTGTGATAACTCTGAACAGGTGATATGGGAAAATATTGCCTTTAGCCACTTGTGCAAAAAACAAAACAAAAAACCAACATGTGCAGAGTGGTATACCTTGAGGGGGGAGGGAGGCTTAGTTTAACAGAAAATGAATAACCATTTCAAATGTTTAATACAAAGAATTTTGTCCACCTAAGGTGACTTTCACCCCTCCCTGAGCAACAGATTCCGCAAAGTTCACCCTTTTCTAATAAGTTCCCCATCCCTAAACAAAGAAAACTTGAGTTACCCCAGAGTTCACTCCCACCAAAATAAAAGTTCTCCCACCAAAATAAAAGTTCTCCCACCAAAATAAAAGTTCTCCCACCAAAACAAAAGTCCCCCCACCAAACAAAAGTTGTCCCCAACTAAAACAAATGCTCTCCCCTACCAAAATAGAAGTTCTCTCCTACCAAAACAATGTTCTCTCTCATCAAAACAAGTTCTCTCCCACTCAAAGTAAAGTTCTCTCCCACTCAAACTAAAGTTCTCTCCCACTAAAACAAAAGTTCTCCCCACTAAAACTAAAGTTCTCCCCCACTCAAACTAAAGTTCTCTCCCACTCAAACTAAACATCTCTCCCACTCAAACTAAAGTTCTCTCCCACTCAAACTAAAGTTCTCCCCCACTAAAACTAAAGCTCTCTCCCACCCTAAAACTAAAGTTCTCTCCCACACTAAAACAAAAGTTCTCTCCCACTAAAAACTAAAGTTCTCTCCCACTAAAACTAAAGTATTCTCCCTCACTAAAACAAAAGTTCTTCCTCACTGAAACAAGTTCTCTCCCACTAAAACTGAAGTTCTCTCCCACTAAAACAAAAATTCTCTCCCACTAAAACAAAAATTCTCTCCCACTAAAACAAAAATTCTCTCCCACTAAAACAAAAATTCTCTCCCACTAAAACAAAAATTATCTCCCACTAAAACAAAAATTCTCTCCCACTAAAACAAAAATTCTCTCCCACTAAAACAAAAATTCTGTCCCACTAAAACAAAAATTCTCTCCCACTAAAACAAAAATTCTCTCCCGCTAAAATAAAAGTTCTCACCCACCAAAACGAAGTTCTTTCCAACCAAAACAAAAGTTCTCCCACATTACAACAAAATATGCTCTGGGTAAAAATAATTTAAGGGGGAAGGGGGGTGGGGGAGTTCCAGAGCTCCCTAAGAGTCTGTATAAAACTCTGGCTACACCGGTTGAGAGCAAGGGGGGGGGGGAAACGAAAGAAACCCTGTACCCACCTCGTTCAAACATCCACACTTTGGTGCACTGCAACTAACACAAACACACACACACACACTCTTGTATTAAAATTGCACTCTGTGGTGAATCTTTTTGGTCCAAAACGACAGCTGTATTATTATGCTATAGCAACTATTAGCGCTTTTCGTTTTAGCTAGTTTAATTTGTATTTACTTTTTAATATTAGATTGCTCACTTTAAAGCTCAGGTTGGCTATTTAAATCTAAAGATTAGAGTTGAATTGTCCATCAGAGTAGAAACAAGAGAGGCAAAACAAGCTTTCCTTGACAGTGCAGTTGGGATTGATAGCATGCTCTTAACTCTTTTTGTGTGTTTGTTTTATTTGATCGTTACTATTAGTGTGTGAAGTAACACAGTAGAATAATTCTAGAATAATAAAGTACAAGTGGCTGATCACCTTGCTGGACGGGTGGCATCCCTACTAATCAACTTGGTTACAAATGGCTAATTCCATGCAGGCATCACATGACAATTTAAAAATAAAAATGATGAGGATTTAACTCTTGTTCTTCCTTTCCTGAACACGAAGCAATCATGGAAGTGAAACTTGGACAATCAAATTATAATGCTGTTGTGTGAATGCAAATGATTCCAAAAGTGTGTAAAATGTTACCATTGGCTATCTTAAACATCTTTAGCTGCAGCGGAACATGTTTTTACCATTAGCTATAGCTATCAGTTTTACTTGAAACACAAACTTTTACACTGGAAGATAGCTATAGCTCTATAAAATCTTCTGTAATAATTTAATACAATGATAGTTACTGGTGAGAACTGAATATGGAACCTCAACTTGTTGCTGCAATCATGCAGCAGCTAGCTATATTTTCACTTGTTTGTAATTAGAATAGCTAATTTTATAATTTTATGGAATAGCTAATATTTTGAATTTTTGAATAAAGTTTTTAATACAATGATTCTAAACATTTTGAGCATAATCTGGCAGGCCCTAATCCTAATTCATGGTTATTGTACACATGACAAGAAACTTGTCCAGCTTCAAGACTGTGCAGCCACACTAAATTCTTTCCTTGAACTGCAACCTTAGCTACTTCCAACAAAATTAGCTAAATGTGAAATGATTTACCACTGCTTTTCCCAGTTTGGGTTAGAAAAGAGGTTCATGTATTATAAGTTTTACTGGATATGGTTAATTACATATAAATATTAGCTAGTAGAGCTTGTTAATTCTATAGTTCAAAGAAAACATTTTCATAGCTAATTAATAGTTAAATGTTAATATTTTGTTCAACTGGTCATGAATACCTAGACAACTAGCTATTTCAATAGCTGATTTGATGAGCTAGCTAAATCTGTAATGATGTTAGTTCAGAGTACTTAGATGATGCTGGAAAAACCATGAAGTTACCAGTGTACTTAGAAGTGCAAGTAGCTAGCTACTGTCAAGCTGCTTTCAACAAAATCAACAAAGATCACTAGAGGGAAATGTCATTGATAAGATTTGTAGCTAGCTAGTTTGTCAATAATAACTACCAGCTAATTGCAAATGCACTGGAACATGAGATAACTACGACTAGAACTGACTAAACTGAATGATTCCAAATCATGACTATTAGAGCCTTGTTTTAGCTAGCCAACATTAGTTTCAATGCTGACTCTGTGCAACACAGGTCAGGCTCATGTCTTCAAAAAAGAAGAAGCTTATTATGCTAACATTACACAAGCATAAATGTGGCTACTAGCTAGCTAGCTAGCTATGCCCAAAATTATGCTAAAGCAAAACATTTCAGGCTGATTCTCTAGCTAAGCAGAGGCATTCTTTTGTTTTGCTTCGTCTCATAAACTTTCAGAATAACATGCATATGCTCTTCAAAGGAGGTTCTCGTGTGTGTGTGTATGTGTGTGTGTGTGTATGTGTGTGTGTGTGTGTATATATATGTGTGTGTGTGTATATGTGTATGTGTGTGCATGAGTGTGAGTACAGATATAGTTGGTGATGAGTTTGTGTGTATTATATATATATATATACACACATGTCATTTTAATCATGAAAATGTCTTAATGAGGACTTTGGTATGGTTTTTGATAATGAGTTTGGTATGGTATTTGATGGTGAGTTTGGTATGGATTTTTGATGGTGAGTTTGGTATGAATTTTTGGTGAAGAGTTTGGTATGGTTTTTGACAAATAAGTAGGTATGATTCTTGATAGTAAGTTTGGTATGGATATTTTGGTGATGATGATGATAGACTAGAGCGTTTCTAGTCTATCATAAGAACCCCGCTTTGGTAAACTAATGAGTTTTGAAATAAGTACTGAGATGAAATTAGATATTTCATTAGAAATTTGGATTGAAAATAGTATATGAATTGGATACTAAGAATAACATTTTGGTCGGCAGTTTTGTCCAGAACGGCTTTCCATATAAGCAGAATTCATAATTATTGATTGACTGTTTTCTCTTTCGATAATAACATCCACATTACATTCAAAATCTCCTTCATCTCCGCTCTTATCTAGAGATTATACTGGTATATAACATAGGACCCACTTTCTATTGACCTTAATGTAGTAAAGGATACAGAAATTAAAAATTTTCTATGAGAATTTGGATTCTAATATTAAGTTTTTTGGAAATACTCTGGACTATATTTTGTAAGTCAGTCAATATTTTTATCTGTGTTTTTTTTGTTTCAATGTATTATTTGGTTATATGATTGTTATGGGATTAAACTGCATGAAGAACTTGAATACAGTCAATTATAACCTTTACTAGCTCCCAGGCAGTAATGTTCCATATAGCAACATCACTAGGTGTTGGTTTTATGTAAATTTTGTATTTATAAACAACAAGTTATAGGTGAGTTTATGCATATAACAAAGGGACAACTACTACACTACAACAACACAAAAAGTAACTAAAACTGATTTATTGTTTCGTAATCAGCATCACTGTTTTTCTCTTCAGTTTTCACTGTACTGGGAGCATAAGCTGGACATGGAGTTGCTACCACATCATGTTCAGCTGCGAGATTAGTTTCCACTACTGACTTGCTGTATTTCTCTATATATTCGTATTCATGGGAATCAACTCCTTCAGCATCAAGTGAAATAGCAGTGATCTTTTTTCTAAATAGTGAGTAAATTGATTACAGAACTGAGTCAGCGTTATCTTAATTAAATTGTTAACTTACTTTGCACTCTTACTATTCTGGCAAGTTCGGATGGAGACTGCCATAATTATGCCAATGATGACTAAGATTATTATTATTATTGTAATAACTATGACAACCACTACTATAATATTCACTGATAGAGCACCATTCTTGTCTTCATTTTGACTGCATGGTGATAAACTGGTCGATGATACGATGCAGAAACTCATTATAGTTAGAAGAGAAAATTGCACAGGAATAGATGCTGTATCCTGGGACAAGCCTTGAATTATACTAGCAAGTTGGGAGACATTAGCATGTCTTGTGCCATGTAGTTGTGCTTGATAAGTTACAGCATTAGGAGAAGATGGATCACAAAGGAACACTCTGTCTGTGAGTTGAGAGGTAGTGAAGTCACACCCACATTGAGGTGACACTAGATTCACTAATGCCATTACTGCATCAGAGTCCTTCAATCTGAGCTCATTATTCTATTCAGGAATAGTCATAGCAACAGTAACAAACACTTCAGTTAATGAACTTACCTTCCAAGTATCGCAATTGGAAACACCCTCAAGCAAAATCTGTAAGTATATGCCTGCAAGTTTAATAATTATATAGGTGTTACAATTGCTAACTGTGAATTTGTATACTGTGCACGTTAACCTTTTTGGAATAGGGGTTCTAGACTAAACCTGATGATGGTCATTAAAAAGACAACAACTTTTAGTGAGGATTGCTAAAATTTGGATAAGTTAATTTAATTATGTTAATAAGATTAATTATTTTGTTCTAGTGTTAAACAATGGTGCTTAGGCACATTTGTCATTTATAGTGATGGTAGTCATTTGCAAGAAGTATAAAAAGTTGTGTACAGTTTTAGATCGCACTCACTTTGTACAGCTATTGTCTTAGAAGCAGTATTCATGATTCTTAGTTGACCATTTTCTCTTTCGATCATAACATCTATATTACATTCATAATCTCCTTCATCTCTACTCTTGTCTAGAGAATTGAATATTATACTGGTATGATATAACATAGGCCCCACTTCTTGTGGCATTGTAATAGTTCTTCTGTTGTCTTTAGTGAGTGCTGTGTTATGTCTCCTCCATTGTGACATCACTCTGATTTTTTGGATGTTGTCTAAGACAGAAACTGAAATATCTATAACACATGTTAGGTTGAGTTGAAGTCCAGAATAAAAGTTGGAATTGATAGGGTAGCCTCTGATAGTGACGGAAACTACTGGAACTGGAACTAAATGAGTATAGGCAAGAACACAACAATAAACAACTGATCATTTAATGTAATTGTTTTACCTTCCAATGTAATACTATAGGTAGCACTAGAACAATGATTGTATATGCCACTTCTTGTTATTTGAAGACAAACAGTGAGGTTGTAGTCCCCTATTGTCTCTCTAGTTAAGGGACATAATCTTAGCGATGCTGATTCAAAATATTGACCACTCTCTGTACTGACTGTGTTGTTTTCTCTGGTCCATGTGTATGATACTGTAGCATTCAAGTCAGTACCTGTTAATAGCGTAGTACTAGCAGATAGAATGAGTCCATCATCTTGTCCACACAACGTTTTTTGGGTTTGTGTTGTAATATTAAGTTGAGGATACTCTTCCACGTTAACAAATATAGTATTGTTAGTAGCGACTGGTAAGATATATGCATTCTGAGAGTTCAGAGAAATAGAGAATATATAAAGTCCTCCGTCTGAATAGTTATTTCTTAGAGTAGAGAAGAGTAGTGTGTTTGAGTAAATATTCTGTTGAGTTATAGAGTCAGATACTGAGGTGACTTCCTCAAATTCAGTACTGCCCTCATGTCTTGTCCATCTCCCAGTGAATTGAATTGGAGTATTCACAAAATGTGAGTTTACAGTAGAAGTACCGATAAGACTAGCACTAGTGCCTTGTATAACACTTCCTACAGTTTCTATGGTAATTGATGGTATAGGAACTATAAAGTATATAAATATAAATTAAAGATGTGCTACGTAATATTCATTAATGCGTTGAGGTATTTAGTACTGCTCTGTTCTAAATATGTGAGAATCAGTTCCATTTTCAAGACACCAATGCTATGTGTAGTGATTTATCTTATGGCTCTTAATGTCACATAAACTAATTATTCATAAAGTAATTTACGCAGCTTCATTTTTTTGTTATCCCCTAATATAATATGGTTATGCGAATACTACTAGCTCTCTATAAATTTGTGTAATATACTGTCTTGCTTCACTGTACATGATCACTTACAATAGAAACTTACTTGCAACATATAATGAAGTAGTTATGTTATTGAACACTACTGGAACATCAAAAATATTGACACTAGTTCTGCATTGATACTGTCCAGCATGTGATGCCAGTAGAGGATTAAAGGATACATTCAGTGTAGAAATAGTTCCTGTGACTACTGCAGTCATCTCAGTTAAATTTAGATCATTAATTGTAGAACTACCTGCTTTCATCCATTCAATGTGAGGATTAACAATGAGGTTCTCTACTACAGTAACTATACAGGAAAGTGAGACTGGCTGCCCAGCCTCAGAAATAGGAGCTGGTAGAACTGATATTTCAGGAGGTGGCAATTCTAATATTATGTAATGAACAATAAAATATGAAACAATATTATAAAGCTGTATTATTATTACTTGTTAACTGCAGAAAAAAGGAACTTGATATACTTTTTCTGCTAGGAGAAATAAATGTGGAGTCACTATTAGACACAATAATTGATATACAGGTATAAGTTCCATTATGAATTGGTAGCAAAGGTCTAAATATGACATATGATTGGTTGGTATTTGTGATATTAACTGCATTGGTGTCTGGTCCAGTGATACTGATGTTGAAGGAGACTGGAGTATCCACTTGTCGAGTGTCATAATTAACTACACATGTTAGAGTGAGTGCAATGCCCCAATAAAATGGTGGATCTCTACTTTGAGTCAGGACAACAGAAGTAGCTGGTGGTACTTTCAAATATAATATAATGACAACATTAAAGTTTAATGCGTGATAACTCACTGTGAACATTGAGAGTGACACTCCTAGAGACCTGATGATCTACTACAACTCCAGGAATAGTCATATTCACTACACAAGTGTATGTCCTTGCCTGGGAAGTTCTGACACGAGTAAATGTCAGAGAACTTGTTCTGACTAGATCAGTTGTGCTAGTTTGATATCCAGCTATGATTATATCTGAAGTTGTAGATATAATCTCATTGCTACCTCTTAACCACAAGATTTCAATTGTAGTGGAAGGTGATAAAGTACTTTGTCTAGAAGCATTACAAAAGAGAATAGAGGTTTCTCCTGCAAGAACTTCAATGACTTGTGGCTGTACTTGAATAATTTGTGGAGGAAAAGCTGATAAAAAAACAAACAAAAAAAACAACAACAACAATAAACACATTAATAACACTTAAAAGCACATTTATAATGTTTGATTTAAAACACAATTAACTTGTGGATGTGATTTTAAACAAAATTATTTACTAGCTACTTTAAGTAATGATTGTCAGTATTTACATTTCTTTTCTAGAAATGTATGTTCTGCCTTTGTATGAATTTGCACAATCTATAGACTGTGCTGTGCATTTTATAAATTCGAAGATTGGGCAACTATCAATAGATAGGCACACAGTCTATAGATTGTGAAACTATTTATTGCACTGTACAATCTATAGATTAGCACCCATATATCTATGAATCTGTTACTACAATTTTGACACCTATAAATTTTCATTGCAGCATCTTTTCTTTTAAAAGTTTGATCCGATTGATTGGTATTCTGCACATACTAATAAAATTATTCTCATGATTGGTTCTTAATCAATAAGTGTAATGGACAACTATTATAGCTATATTTCACTCTTCTTTAAAAAAAGAGCCCAAGTAAAAAAAATCCTAGATCCTTCTGTGCTGTTGAAGTATTTTTTTTTGCCACACCAGTTTAAGCATAAAATGTTAAGAAATTACAGCTAAAATTGCAAGAAAAGCAGAATAGACATTATTTTTTGTTTTCTAATTATTGTGGATTCTATTACTTTTTTAGTTGTTATCATTGTCGCTATGTTGTTTGCTTCGTGTGTCCACATACCTATGGTAGATATGTAAAATAGACACTCTGCAATTTAAAATATTATTTATTTGGCATGAACCTACTGATTGTTTATAAAACCATTTGCATTGTAACATAAAGTACCAAAGGTGCATACCCTCAGCACTACTATACTCTAGCTAGCTATTACAAAACCATTTCTCATGACATATCATTATGTTGATATGTAGCTCTCACACAATGAAAATGGTACACGTAAATGCTGTCTTCATAATAATCGTTTGTGTAAAGGATATTCAGAGGAAAATGCTACTGTTGGGATTCAAGCCTATATTGTCATTTCATTATTTTAGTGAATGAGTGAGTCTGATTAATTGGGTGTGGTTATAATGGCCACACCAACTTCCTACTTCTCTAGCAAATTAGCAATACTGCTGTGCACACAAACTTTAACTTAATTGAAAAGCTGATGAATATGTTGAAGTTGAAGTTTCTAACTATTATGAATTGCTATGAAAACCAGGAATAGAAAGTTGATTTTGAAGATGTGTGGACATTGCATTTGTTAAAAGTAATGCTTGGATGGGAGTCACATAACTATGCAGATAATTAAAGGCACATAATGCATTTATTCCAAGAATTTACAGTAACGCTTAAATTGAACATCTAATGGTTTGCTTCGGTGCATGGACAGCGAACAAAGCAGCTTAGCTACATTTAAAAATTTATCAATGTAGCAGGTGAAAATGAAAATTGCAGTTATTATGAGCTACAGTTTTTATTAGAAAAAGTTAGCTAAATAGTTTCTCATTTCGTCTAGCTACTAATTTTACAGTTTGTGAAAGCATATTAGAATATAACATCCTGTTAATGGCATATAACGTTCTATATCTGCATCTGTGTCTATTATAACAGATCTACAAACATAGCTTCCTCCATGACTGGTATGAAGTTGAGTAAATGATAGAGTCATTGTAGTAGATGGAGAAGAACTGCTTAAAGTAACATCAATTAAAGAATTATCATTTAGTACAAATCCACTTGGGTCAGACCATTCTATAATGGGACTCTGTCTAAGGATTTCACTGAGGCTGACATTACAAGTGAGAGCATACGTACCCCCAGCTACAGGTACACCAGTAGTAGTGATATAAACACTTGGAGGATTAGGAACTGAAAATATAAACAATAGTAATCAAATTGGTATCATGTGATGCAAAAACTTACACTTCAAATTAATGATAACCGATGCAGTTCCAACATCACTTCTTTGAAGAGTGAGTTGAGATTCTGAGATAGTGACATTGCACCTAAAGAAAGTGTCCACACTCTTCAGTGGAGAGAGAGTGAGAGTTGACCCACTACTTGTAGTAGATGAAGTTATAATAGTTCTACTACTATTTCTCACTTCAGAGCCATCTCTATCAATCCATATGAAAGAATATCTTAACTCTCCAGTATCCACAATATTGCGATTGATGCTGGTTGAACAAGTTATAGTGACATCATCTACTCCACCCACTATCAGCAAGTCAGGTGATATCATAACAGAAACATCAGGAGCAGGAACTGCCATACAAACATGTTAGTTAAATAATAGGTATCAAATACTACATTATAACTTTCAGTAATATTTTGTTCAGTATAGATAATACTGCTATAATATAGTTGTTGTCAATAGTCTTGCTTTCTGATTGGATATTATAAATTTTAGTTGAAGCCTATTAGGGTTCTTCAATATTTTAATGGTGAACTCAACAGTGCAGTAATGGCCAGCAAGCAAACCACAAACAGAATTAACTGAGAATGATTGTTGTGGTTCATCAGAACATTTATTGTGACAGAAAGTAAAATAATGTAGGAAATTTATTGAACCCATGTACACAATAATTGTACAATTAATGAGCCCCAGAAGAACTGGCAATTGAGCACAAGTCACTTAAACACAGTAAAACACTCAAATATACCTCACACCAAGATAGAATTTTATTCTTATCACTTCACAAGTTCTTTCTCATCCTTCTTTTACTCATTAGATGTATTCTCTCTTTTCACTGGCTTTTTTAACAGTACAGAATTAAAAAAAATATTTGTTCGCCACCTGGAATTGAACCCGGGATCGCTAGTTTAGCGCACAAGTACTCTGGCACTGAGCTACAACAACCAGCCGGCATACAAACACTAGGGACACTGTATCATAGCAGTACCCCTTAACAGTATAAATACAGAATTTGAGTGTTTGTTTGCTGGCTGGTTATCACAGCTCAGTGGCAGAGTGCTTGTGTGTTAAGAAAGTGATCCTTGGTTTGATTCTCTGTGGCGACCAATTCTATATTGTAAAAAATGTCTGTAAAGTGAGACAATATAACTAATTCTCTTTTTTGGCATTACAAAATCTGCATGCAAAAGTATCATTTCTTTAACAGTATTTACTTTGTGTTCTTATCATAATTGTTTCCTGGAACATTTGTGTCCTGCTTCCAACTGGAGTAAATATTGATCCTTGGCAAGTGTAAGTCACTGGATGAGATGCTCTCAATGGATTGATATTTAGCACAGCAACTGTCTTATTAGTAGTAGTAGTAGTTACAATAGATCCTGGAATACTTGTAGTAGTAGTCCATGTAGCCATAGGAGATTGAGTTAGTCCAGAGAACAACTCAAATACTGCACATGTGAAGTTCAGTTCTGATCCTATTACTATACTTCCTGAAGTACTCACACTAACACAAATAGCTGGAGATGGAACTACAAAATTATGATAAAATAATTAAAAAATATTATTAAGTATAATCACTTACAGTATTGATACTGCAACAAAAAATTGCACAAATTTTAAGTTTGTGTGAGAATCTAACTTTTAAGTGTATAAAAAATAAGAGAGATCATAAAACATGCCACTTAGTATACATTATTAAATGATTGCAACAACTATGCTAAGACAAATGAAGCACTAAAGGACTGAACTCACAGTGCTACTAAACACTGCATAGCTATTACAATATAATCTCCTTCCAAAAGAACAAGCAATCTGTTAGCTTTTTTAATGAGGCATCAATATAGCTTGAGCAACGAAAATGGTACATGGAAATGCTATCTTCGTAAGAGAAGAAGCTAAACTAGCCAAAAACAACCACCGGTATACATTTTCAACGCTTACTTCCTGGAGCATAAAACAAACTACATCGCTGGCTGCAAGAAATTATTTGCTCACTTGATTATGACGTGACATTAGGGAGTGCTACCCATAAAAGCTGATACTTATGTAGAGCTGAAAGCTTCATGATTTGTCACCAATTAGCCTGAAATTAAAAAAGGAGCACAATAAAAAGTCCTAAATCTTCATCCTGAGTAAGTTCATACCTAAATTAACAGTTAATTGTCGGTAATCTCCAAAATCAGAGCATGACAGACAGACAGACAAACAGACAAACTAACAAACAGACAGGACGACTATTACAACCCTCTCGTGTATGCCCGCTGAGGGTTAATTATCGTTTATTACTATAATTTTCTTCCTCACTTATAAATAACATAGGTACTTCATATAAATGTAATATTAAAGAGTAATGCTATGTCTGTCTGTTTGTCATCTATTTGTCCATCCTGATCAACTGTCTTCTGTCTGTCTGTGCATCTGTCTGTCAGTCAGTCTGTCTGTCAATCTATCCATTCATGTGTCTCTCTGTCTGTCCATCCATCCGTCTGTCTGTCTGTCTGTCTGTCTGTCTGTCTGTCTGTCTGTCTGTCTGTCAGTCAGTCTGTCTGTCTACCTGTCTGTTTGTCTGTATGTCCATCTGTCTGTCTGTCCGTCCATCCATCCAATCATCTGTCTCTCTGTCTGTCTGTCTTTCAGTCTGTCTGTCAGTCAGTTTGTTTGTCTGGCTGTCTGTCTGTCTGTTTGTCTATCTGTCTATCTGTCTGACTATATTGTAAATGCAGCAGAGCACTAGTCTGTTAACCACTACTTATTAACTATGTTACACCATGTGCCTTTTCTTACTCAAACCCACTGTTGTCTGTTTCATGTGTATTCTATTTATGTAACATGCTTCATCCTTTACCCACTTCCTCATTCAATATTATAAGTAAACTTATGGAGTGTAAATGCACTGAAATTTACTGCAATCCAGTACCTAGCATAGCCCAACCCAATTTTACTACTCAGAGCAATTTTACTACTTAGGGCTGGTCTTTCGTGTTGTCCTTCCTTGTCTATACCCTATGCTCTGTGTTTGGAGTTATACCAGGACACATAAGTATATAATTATTATATATTATATATTTATATTTATTTCATGTTAGATATCTTCACACTAAAAGTTTAGGTACATGATCTGTGAGGCGAGATATCTGATGATATCACATTCAACCTTTTTCTATAAAACTCTGCTCGGGATGTGAGAGAGCCCCTTTGAACTATCACAGCCAATTTTACAAGCTGAATTACCAACCCTTTCAAACTACTGTGGTGAAGAAGTAGCGTAGAATAAACAACTTCTTATCTCAGTCAGTATGGCTAGACATTTCACTCTCAGGCCATATTTCTACTCACTTTGGCTTGTGAAATTATATTAGCCTGCTCATGAAATATTATGTATTTATACAATCTGCTGTTGCTAGGACCAATATTCATAACTATTTATTGTCTTTACCACTAGCATATAACAATGAAACAATACAGATGTCTCGACACCTATGCAGGTGTCATCATCAGTGAGAATAGTTCAAATAAGTGAAAATGCCTAGGGAATATACAAAAAGACTTAGAAAAACAAGAAATTTGATGATCAGTTGAGTTAACTGTCAAGACATCCTAATGAGTCTAGAATATCCTCAAACAACATATGTGACCGTCTACAGGAAAACCGGGCACAATGCGGCACACTTCGAAATATTTTTTTTTGCACTTACAGAGTTGTCGGCGTCCATATATTGAGCTCTCCAAGTTTTATCGTCGTAGCTTAAGTCGTTCCCACTCTAATAAACCTAACCGTTCCCTTCCGTCGGCTTGAAACAATACATTTTTAAGAAATCGATCGATCTTTTCTCGATATTTACGCACGCCGCGTTATAGACGGTCACATATGGGTAATGAGCTTGTCACAAAAGCCGATCTAAATGGAATAATCTGGCGTTGTAACTGTAATAACAGAGCGGGAAAGAGCTTGTCACGAATTCATGACAGCCGTATTATCTTGACGCACCCGGTGTGTCACAGATTCGTGACCATCGTACGCGCGCGTTAAGTTAGGGCGATCACGAATTCGTGATGATCGTACGCAAAGGGTTAACATTTTCACCAACCACAAAGAGAATTCCTATCCCTGAAATAATTGCTGCTGCAGAATATGGACTAAGTAAGGTCAATCAAGAGGATGCAAAAATTGTACAATTGAGTGTCTTGGTTCACTTAACAAGGCTGGGCTCCCTCCACCCAATTTACAACACTAACAAGAAATTGAGCAAGGACGAATCCATTCTCATTTACCTGTCGATATAGGGAATTCAACAGTATTAAAACACAACAACAACAACAACATATAATGATTCAAAGGTTACAAAAATGCACTCCGATAAAGTCTGATCCATCACAATCACTTGAACGGAAAATAAATGATTTAAACGTTGAATTTAAAAGTTAAGAAGTTCAGCAAATACTACTTGTCTATTAATTCTATGGGTTACCCAAAGTTCATAAAGTTGATATCCCGTAAAGTAACCAACCATTTATCAAAACATCTTGTACACATTAAATTTTTAGCACCTGCTAATTGGAAAGAACTTTCACATGTCAAATATTCTACAGATTTTCATCATTCAAGTTAAACAAAATAATTGGAATTGATAAATTTGATTTGTTTTGGTGTCGTATTTCTGTGTACTTCGATTCCAGTAAACAAAGCAGTAGCACTTGCTAGTAAGGAATTGTAATATTAAGATCAAATTTTTTATGCTTAACTATAGCTAGATGACATTTGCAAGTCATTAGAGTTCTGCTTGAGTGCCACTTTTGTTGTTGTAAGGGGATATATTGTTATTAGTAGAGCTCACTGTCATGTGATCCCCTGTTTCATGTTGTATTGCTAACCTAGTGATGGAAGACATTGAGGAAAGAGCCTTATCAAGTTTACTGATGATGTAATTTGCACTGTTTTGAAAAAACAACAACAACAACAACAAATACAACCCTTTGCCAATAATTTAAAGTCACTTTCAAATGGAGTCAAACAACTAGTTGGCTCTTCTTATCTTAATAATTCGTATTCCAAGAGGAAGAATCACAGCCAAGGTGTTCAGGAAATCTACACACACTGCCAACTTATATAATAATAATTATTTTTTTTAATATATATATTTTTTTGCCCCAAGACATTTGCTTTTGCATCTACCCTCTAACACACAGGTTTATTTTTTGCATTCCCTAGGCATTTTTATTTATTTGTACTATTCTCACGTCTGTATTTTTTTCATTGGTATATGCTAGTGATAAAGAAATAGTTGTGGTCATGTAATATGTCCTGTATATATTCTCTATCAGCTCAAGCAGAAATACTCATTCTTTTGCATGTTTTTATTTTCTTGTCTACTATGAAAAGGAGGCCAGCCTGACACAAGACAAGTAATAATTTTGGACTAGTCATGTTTTACTTTATGTCCTATATGCTGCACTGCACCAAACCACGTGCATCACGTACACTCACGTGATGCGGACAAACTAAGTGAATGCAAAAATTGACAGAATGTGCCAGGATAACCTTAGTAACTGCAGCTTAGAGACTTGGTTTAGAACTGTACAAATAGTGAGGAGACTTGTTGAATTCAATTGGTGCATTGAAAAGCAGTGCTGGTTGTAAAAAATATGGTAATATTTGTAACTTCTTTAAAGAAAGAATCTTATTTCTGGAGATGCCCAAAATATGGATGAAAATCTGCAGTAAATACAAGAGTATGGATTTTTTTTTCAGTGGAAGCCACTTAAAGGTCAATGAAATAGTGGAAGTATCATACTGGGAGCATTTGAGGCCTCAGTTGCTATGGTTATCCTAGACAGGACATTCCTCAAAGATTATAGTAGGTTGGTGTAATTTTCACCAATATATACACACACCCAATGGTTTTAAGGTCATCCTATTCAGTTTGAAGGAGCTGGAAAAGTAGACAGGTAAGATACAACTGACATAGATACAGACAATGCTATTGAGTTTTTGTAGGTGTAGAAAGGAGGAACCAACATCCATTTTATGATAGAAGTACCCAATAGGTCAGTAACTTAATTACATTAACTACTAATTATTCAGCGGATCCTTTTGCCTAACACTACAGTTACATTAGATGAGTGAAGGTTATGCTCATCAATTCTTATGTAGGAATTTGCTGTCAGACATTAAATTGCTTCATCGACTTCGTGGATTCAACCACTGGTCCCTAGTAAAATTATTCATGAAAAGGGGGTTCCGATCGTAAACAATTAAAAGCATAAAAACTAACAATATGGACTTTTTTATCATTTCATCATGAACAATACACAATTTAAATTTGTTATTAATTAAAGTTATTATCTTATTATGAACAATACTATGCACATAACTCTATCACTAACTATTTATACTGAGATGCACATATATAGTGTGTTGTGTCTGTGTGGTAGTCTGCGTGGCAATGCACATGCAGCACGGCATACAGGCCTAAAGTACTCTTACTTACCAAATACAGTCAATGAAAGGGTTTGGTTAAACACTCCAGAGTTTGCTCTAGTGACATAGCAGGTGAATTCATTATCATGAAGTGAGACACTATCATTAACCAGAGGGTTATAATACTCTGACATGGCTACTGATGTAGCTCTAGATAGCACAATCCCATCTCTAGTCCTCCATTCTATGAGTTCAGCCACACCAGCAACATTCACACAAGTGAGAGTAGCAGGTTGTCCCACAGTCAGTGGAATAGGAGACACATTAACATCAACACCTACAAATAATGACAAATTAATTAATTGGTTAATTAAATTCAAAACTGCATGAAAATATTGCAATTCCTAATAGCCCATCATGATATGTGAAGTTAAAATTATTACAAGTCATGACTATGAAATTCTAAAATGAATGGAAAAAATTAAGGATAATGTTAAATTAAGGATGAGGCAAATAGGAATGTCTAGAGTATTCAAAATGCCAATATGTTACAGCAAAGCTAAAACTCTTTAGTAAATTCTATTGCTCCGCTGACTTCAAAGGAAACCATTTTTTATTAACATCTAAGCTCAGTGTAATTGATTATTGCCAATGATTATTAAGACCCTTAAAGTTTCATTATTCCCTGAGTATAACAAATTTGTCATCAAATAATAGCGATTGAAAAGAAACAGGTGTGAGAAAAAAGTCTTCCAGTGTAAACCACAAAGATTAGTGACATATTCATGTATTGCACTACTTGTGGTGTGCTTTAGCACTAATATGGCGAGCAAGCCTCTATAGCAGAGTTGGGGTCAAATACTCTGAATAGTATTTAAATACCTAAACTAATACTTGGACAAACTCAAATACAAAATGCAAATACAAATACTTTCCCACAAACAAATGCTTTTGAATTGCATCACCATTAGCTAGCTACAAGTGTGGTATCAATTGAAATTAATGTTTATATTTATATGATAATGAAAGGTTTGATTGAAAATGAACTTTATTGCTTAAGTTATAGGAATGCATAAATATACTGAAACTAGTTTTGCTTTTTTCATTGACTTTGCAAAGAACAAAAAGATTTTTCTTCTTGTGAGAGCTATGGAGTTTGAAGGTATCCATCGATATTGTCATCAATGAAGCATCAGAGATGTGAACTACTATATACTAGCAAGCTATTACAATGTCATTCTCAGACCAAAAAAATGTAAAATTTGTTGGCAAATGAAATGCTGTCTTCACAATAGAAGTAGAACATGTCAGAGACACTCGCCGGTAGGCTCTATGCGGAACTTCAATTTCAGCACTTAGTAAATTACTTGGCAAAAGTGAAACTACTGCGATCAGGAAGTAATTATATTGTCACGTGGTAATGATGTAACAATAGGAGGCATTTCTCACATTAGCCTATGATTGTACAGCCAAAATTGACAAGACTTTTCCGAAAAACTAAGTCGAAACAAAAAAATGACACATTAAAGGCTTGGTCCAGTCTTGTTAGGTTGTAAAAATAATTAACCTTTATTGCACATGTGCGAGAGAGTTAGTAAGCCCTTTGTCAGTCGGCCAGTCTGTCACTCAACAACATGTCTCAAAGACGGTGACCGCCCAAACATTGAAAGAGGCATCAAATTGTTGTACTAGACAAACATTAATTCTGCAATTTTAAGACTAAAAAATATAGAATGAATCTCCCCAGTTACAATTTCTTTCAGGTGATCACTTCCTTTCAACTAATATGAGAGCTCAATAAGTTATTTTGAAAAATAGCATTAGAAATACAAATACTTCACTTTTTAACTCTGAAGATACAAATACTCTCTAAAAAGTATGTAAATATGGAGTAAATACAAATACTAAAGTATTTGACCCCAACCCTGCTCCCTAGTTCTACATTAAAACTATAGTGTTGTTATAGTATGATTAATTTTTACTCCTAATATTCCAGCCACTAAAAACAGTTGAGTTTTTAAATTACATAGAGATTTTTTCAATGCTATGGTAACCGCTCGCAGCAACTGTTTGACTAAATATAAACAACCAAAAAAATAGCAGATGTTTCTAAGGAATTACTGTATAAGTTTGCACCTAACCCTATATTAAGGCATGCTTACTGATGTAGTAGCTGGAAAAGCTGTGTAAAGGCAGCTAATATAATTATATTTGCTTGTTAACCCTTTGCGGACAAATGCAGGCGAACAATTATGTAATTAAATACGTGCACGCCGTAAAACCAATTAGTTGCCTGAGACGGCATTTTACCAGTGGAGTTCGACACGTGGAAAAAGAAAACGGGCGAGTGTTACTTTTGTGTTAGGCTTCAAATAATCTGCCACGTTGTAGCTATGGTAATTCGTTAGTTTATAGTTTATAGAGTTGTTTTGAATACAAACTTAGTTGGAATTATCGAGGAGGCCATAGT
>WLWD01002053.1_pt1 | contig 20235 bp, 9 predicted proteins | sample 6712731 | NCBI WGS metagenome assembly WLWD01 (sample SAMN12718690, study PRJNA576275) | sponge metagenome | isolation source: marine sponge | host: Mycale hentscheli | place: New Zealand: South Island, Marlborough, Capsize Point | collected 2014-11-01
TACTAAAATAAAGTTGAGTTGTTAAATTACGCATATACGGTTAAGCGGTTTCAATGCCATAGTAATCACTCCCCTCTCAACTGTTTGAATTGAAAAAGAAGCAACAAAATCAAGTCACGTTATTAAAAAATTTCTTTGTGATATTCTTAATAGTAGTTGTAACGCACAATACTTTCACACAACTGAACATACCTACGCAAGACTTACCTTCGTGGTTCGTCTAGTGGACAATGAATTGTCAAGTAAATGCTGTTAAGTAGTGCTTATAACTGTGACAAATAGTTTATTAACTTACCACCGCCACTAACTCGAATAGAAATGGAGCTCCCAGCACCCGCAAAACAATTCAAAACGGTAAACAATTCAATTTCTAAGGTGATACGAGTAATGGTCGCTACACCAGAGGATTCTGTTTAGTGAAGTTTGGGACGGGGTCGAACGCGGAACGAACACAAAAATACGGAGGGTCAAAGTACAAAATGACATACATACGTCCAAACATATATCTAAATAAATAAACAAACATCCCCGATTTTCGATTGTGTTACCCCTGTAAGTGTCTCGCTCGCTACGCTCGCTCGCCAATAAACAAACATCCCCGATTTTCGATTGTGTTACCCCTGTAAGTGTCTCGCTCGCTACGCTCGCTCGCCAACTAGTGGTGTTTGAGCACAAATGGCTGCGAGCCTGCCGTGATAGGTTGCATAAAACTACAATTGCTATAAGATCATGATGATAATTTTTTTATTCTATTTATAGCAGTTGACCATTAATTACAGCAAATAAATACAGAACTACTTTCTTACCTTAATTTCCTAAGTAGTGATAAGTCTGTAGTATCGAATTTAAGCCATTCTGTCTACTTCTGTCAGTAACTCTTGAACAATCTCTAGCTACAAAAAAAAAATGAGGCCAGAGTTATCAATGTAATTTTAGCTAACAAATATGGAATTATGTACTTATCTCAGCTTCCCCCAGTAGTGGCAGTTTCTGTAGAAGCTATTCTGACTACCAGTGGCTCTTAACAACCAACAAACCAAACGGCACTAAGCAGCTTAAAAAAAATGGCGAGTTTTTATTACATCTGGTAAAGGGTCTATAATGTCATAGTAACTGGTTGCAGCAATTTTGTGTGACTTAAAAAAAAAGCGTTTTCGGAGGAATTCTCTCACAATTTTGAGCCAGAGTTTAAAATTTAATGCTGTAGTATCAGGAGAAACTGGGGTTAAGCCTAAAAGCCATGTTTTTAGGAGAGAAAAAAGGAACCTGCGCGCACGTTTAAGGAGCATACGTACCACTTAGTTCAATTAAAAACAGTAATATAATAGCAGTTGGACATTAATAGCATAGAAATACAAAATTGCTCTCTTACGTGAGTAATGGTAACCTCTGTATTATCAAACTTAAGCCATTCTGATTACCTTTAATCCCCAGTCACTCTTGAACAAGCTCTCAGCTACAAAAAAAAAAAAATAGGCCAGCGTTAATTTTGTAATTCAGACAACAACTATAGAGTTACTACTTACCTAAATTTCCTGAGTATTGGTACTTTCTGTAGAATCAAATTGAAGCCATTCAGACTATCCGAATTGATGATAATTCTTGAATAGTTCAAAGCTACAACAACAAAAGACATTATTTTTAGCAATCAAATACAAAACTACCTTCTTACCTCATAGTGGTAAGTAGTATCAAATTGAAGCCATTCTGACTATCTGAATTTACCAGTCACTCTTGACAACAAGTTCTCAGATACAAAAAATAATGGCCTGAGTTGTTATTGGCACTTCATAGCCTCCCATAATGGCTAAATTTTGAAAATTAAGTCTAGTAAAGGATCTGCAATGTCTTAGTAACCGGTTGCAGTAACTGTTGGTGACTTGAAAAACAAGCATTTTCGCAGGAATTCTCTCATAATCTTTAGCCCAAGTTTAAAGTAAGACTTGGTTAATGTCATTATCCCAAGAAACTGGGGTCAAGCCTGAAAAGCTGTGTTTTTAGGGGGAAAAAGTGTCTGGGCTCTACCTCAAGCTACACCCAGAGTGGTAGTACTCCAGTTGAGACCTGTCAGAGCAGCCACCCTAGGCAGCCAGTCTGACCGGCACATCAACCAGGAACATTGTCTCCAGGAATAGAACAACAACATTATACAATATACACGCATATTTTGAACATAATCACCTCCATAATCTATGGTCATGTTGCCTGCATGCGGGCAAGTGAGCCTTAGTTCTGTACCACCCACCACTAATATAACTTGTATTTTTCCACCTCGTGTTCAGTTATCAGTAATGTTCTAAAATTGCGAGAACCTGAAGAGCTGATGATTAACTCTGGTCCTTCGAGAATATAGTTCTAGTACGTACCACCTTCCAGTGTTGGCCTTACAACCCGACATTGAGTTGGTCCTTCGAGCCGGATACTCTAGACAGAGGATCCGTGCCAGCGCCGAGAAGGAAAACCACCGACCATCCGACGAGGCCATCATCACCGAGACCGCAGACAACCTTCTGCAATCACCTATCAACTCGATCACCGGGACCGTGAGCCTTCCCTCACAATCAACCTAATCGAACTTATCAACTTGACGACCACATACCTGGTCAACCTAATCGAACTTATCATCTTGTCGACCCCTTGCCTATCGTTGTACTTATCGAGTAAGGACTATTCATTAGCTAGCTATCTGTTGTTGGCTACGCGTATAGTTGGGAAACATTATCTATCGTTGGGAAACATTATCTTTACTTCCTCCACCTACCTGCCAATCATGTCTCGAATCACAGTGGAAATATCCAAGATACAATCGATGACGGATGTGGAAGCTGTCAAACGTAAGAGAACCGCCCCTAAGACTCAACTTACTAAGCTAGCTGGACAACTGGATACTATCACCACCACCCCCTTGGACACACTCAGTGCCAAAACGGTACAGAAGTGTGTCGATAGTCTAGAACGTTCTATAGGGTTGTACAAGACCCTTCAGCTACAAATTGAGAAGCTCATGGTTGCAGATCCTGCACTTGAAGAGGAAGAGGCTCATGGTATAGCTGCCGAGGAGGAATATGAAATTCTGGAAGAGAGATCTGTCGCTTTGTTGGATAAGGTCGTTATACAACGAGATTTTTCCATTCTCATGGAAGAACTAAGTCCTTTGCTAGAAGCTGAGGACCCAGATCAACAAATTTACCAGGAATCCTTTGCTAACCTCAAGAAGCAAATTGTGGACTTCAAGAGGAAGGCTGGTGAATACCTTTTGGATCCTCACATCGCCAAACTAGTGGATAACCTTAACAAGGCTACCGCCAACTATCAGAAGAAGGCAGCTGAAGCCGGAAAACATTCAACCGCCAGTAGCAGAACATCAACACCAGCACCAGTAGATCTAACCACTACAGACAGAGCAGATGCACCGTCGACCAGAACCATCATGGTGGCCTCTAGGCTAAGGCTTGATCTGCCTAAGTTCGATGGAGAGCCCACCGAATGGCTCAACTTCAAGGCTCTATTTACTGCGGCCATTGAGAGAGACGGAACTGGTATCTCCGACCAGGAGAAGTGTACTCACTTGCTGAACTGCATGACTACAGCCAGTGCCAAAACCACCATCAAACAGTATGCTACCATCACTGACGGATACGCTCTAGCACTCCAAGCCCTTGAAGATGTTTATGGTGGGGCATGGAGAATCTACCCACAACATGTCGCAGCTATCCTGCAACCTGAGGCCTACTCCTACAATTGTGACAGCCTTAGGAGGATGAGAGAGATGATTGATTCTCACACTAAGGGGCTTGAGCAATGTGGAGGAAACACGTTGGAACAATTCTTAGCCGCCCTTGTGATATCTCGTTTCGACAAGAACATGTTGTACGAGTGGACTCACCACTGGGAGGATCTGAAGAGTCTTCCAACTATCACCGAAGTCAGGGACTTCTTTAGAAAAAGAGAACTCCGGATGATCGAGCATCCCGTTATTTTGAAGACATCTCACAAACTGATCAACTCATCCAACACCTCATCGAAACCACCATTAAAGAGAGTGACCTTGCCAGTGAGGGCAGTCGCAACCCAGGCCGACAATATTGAACCAACCACCGAAACTGTCTTTCGCTGTCCGGCCTGCGAGAAAGACCCACATTCACTCCCGAGATGTGCAGCTTTTATGAAGTTGACACCAGAGAATCGACAGAAAGTAGTGAGAGAAGCCAACTTGTGTTTTAACTGCCTCAGTCATCGACACAGAAGGAGAGATTGCCCTTCCTCGTTCACTTGTCGGACGTGTAACGGCAAACACCATTCCCTCCTTCACAAGGAGGAATCTACCAACACCACATCAACTGCCAACAGCCATCATCCTTCAACCCCTGACTCCGACTCAGATGGTGAGGTCATGGTAACTTATGGAGGAGAAAACTCAGTAGTCTTGTCAACCGCTCAATTTCTCTGCCGCAATGGACGGATCCAGCAGCAAGGACGAGCTTTACTTGACAGTGGCTCTGTACCATCCCTCATAACTGAAGCTCTAGCCAGTGCTCTACAACTACCCAGAAAGGCAGTCGTGAGGACTTTCACCGGAGCCTCAGGCAAACTGTTGAAGAGCAAGCACACCGTCGAGCTGACCCTTTCAGCCACCAATTCATTATCATCGTTTGAATCAATCACCGTTACCTGTCATATTGTTAGACAGCTACCACCTATCTTATCACCTACTGACCCGAAGCAGCTGATACAGCAGCAAATAGACCTGGGCAGATCTCCAGCTGCAGACCCGAAACTTGGAGGATCTATTGACGTCCTGCTGGGAGTTTCTGCAAGCAGTCAAGTACACACCGGACCTCGTATCTATACGCCTGATCAAAAGGGGTATGTAGCTCCAACCATCTTTGGCTGGATCTACGCAGGGTACCTACCAGGAGCTCCAACCAATCAAACTGTGCTCACAGTGATACCTACCAAAGATCCACTAGAGGAATCCCTCAACAGGCTCCATGAGATGGATAAAGTTGAAAAACCGTCTACTTGCTTCACAACTGAAGAACAACAAGCCGTGGATCACTTTAAGGATCACTATACTCGCCTATTCTCAGGGCGATTTCGTGTAACATTACCCCGAAAGGAGGAACCGCCTACTTTGGGCACCTCTCAACCAACTGCACTGAAGAGATTTATCCGCAACGAGAAGTCACTGGAATCTTCAGGGCAGCTGGCTAAATTCGAAGCAGTCCTTAAGGAATATGTGGACCTAGGACATTCGGAGATAGTGCCTCAAAATCAACTATCTGTATCACCAAGCAACTCCTACTATCTACCTGTCCATGGAGTGACCAAAGAGGCTTCATCAACTACTAAATTACGAGCTGTGTTCGACGCTTCGTGTAAAACCAGCACTGGAGTGTCGCTAAACGACACACTCCTACCAGGACCCAATCTCTACCCTCTCCTGTCATCAGTAATTAACAGATTCCGAATGTTTCCAATCGCAATCACTGCTGATATTGGAAAGATGTTCAGGGAAGTGGAATTGGACCCAAACGATCGTGAGTATCATAGATTTCTACAAAGAGATACTGATACCGGTACCATTCAAGACTTCAGGATGTGCAGACTTACATTTGGGGTCACTTCATCACCATACCTTGCTACCCAAGTATTGTTGGAGTTGGCTGATCAGGAACAGAGTCGCTATCCAGAAGCAACCACTGCCATTAGACAATCCTTCTACGTGGATGATTGTCTGGCCGGAGCATCAACTTTACAGGAAGTGAAACGCCTCGGAGATCAACTCATCAACTTGCTGAAAGAAGCAGGAATGACTCTCCGGAAATTTCGAAGTAACTCTCCTGAATTTCTATCAACACTACCGCCTGAACTAATTGAAACTGAAGATTTGGAAATCACCGAACCGATGTCATCTGCCAAAACCTTGGGCATACATTGGAGCTTGCGGACCGACAATCTCCATATTTCAACACCCAATATTGATCCATCTATACCTACCACCAAGAGACTAGTTGCCTCAGCGGCTGCCAAGGTTTATGATATCCTTGGGATTTATTCCCCAGTTACCGTGGTAGCCCGACTGATTCTTCAGCAATTGTGGCAATCTGGTCTCGGCTGGGATCAACCTATTCCAGCTGACCTTGAGAATCTGTGGCATGCTTGGACAGCAGCGTTACCAGACCTAGCAGCACATCCAGTGCCCAGAAGACTCACATCTGGCACCAACCATCCTAGCATCCAGCTTCACGGGTTCTCAGACGCTTCAGAGAAGGCCTATGGGGCAGCCGTCTACATACGGACAGTTGCTGCAGACACATCAACCAAAGTAAACCTGGTGATGGCCAAATCAAGAGTTGCACCGATTAAGATTCTGACCACCCCCAAGCTTGAGTTAACTGCTGCCCTCCTCTTGGCAAAACTACTGAGTTTAGTAGCATCAGATCTCAACTTATCGACTTCATCTATATTTGCTTGGACCGATTCCTCTGTCACACTGCATTGGATTCATAGTTCACCTCATCGATTACAAACCTATCAAGCAAACAGAGTCACCACTATCAACGAACTTATACCTTCTGCTCAGTGGAGACACGTCTCCACCAACTTCAACCCAGTGGATCTTGCCAGTCGTGGCACCACGGTTGAAACCTTACTGAGCACTACCCTATGGTGGGAAGATCCAACCTGGCTGAAGCTTCCACCTGTAGATTGGCCACACCTCAACCTAACATATCCTGATGATTCTGTTGGATTCAAACCCAAAGCAACTAATGTCGCCGTCACATCATCAGAACCACCATGGGAATTGTGGAATAGGTACTCCAGTTTCCATAAACTTGTCCGAATCATATCTTGGCTTCGGAGATTTATTATCAACTGTAGAACTTCAACACCTAGTCGAATCACCAACCAACAACTAACCTCTGAGGAGATCACGAAAGCCAGATGTCTTATCATCAAATCAGCACAATTCCAGTCTTACCCTGAGGCATTTGAGACAGCTTCTAATCAACGTCAGTTACCTAAGGGTCATTCACTTCAACACTATGATGTCCGGCTCAATTCCCAAGGATTACTTGAGATTCAAGGAAGAGTTAGACGAGGAGATGGAGCACCCAGAGCTTATCTTCCCCTCAAATTGAACTCAACCATCACCCAGTTGCTCATCTCATCACTACATCATCTACATCATCATCCTGGAACATCAACTCTTTTGGCAATTATCTCAGAGCAATACCACATCCCGGGTTTAAGGAATCACCTCAAGCTCCTGAACCGGAAGTGTGTCACTTGCCAGAAGATTCTAGGAAATCCTGTCAACCAGAGGATGGGATTACTACCACATCATCGAACTACACCTAGCAAACCCTTTGATATATCTGGAGTGGACTTCGCTGGACCATTTCTGATTCATCGGGGAAACCCACGCAAACCTACCAGAGTTAAGGTATATGCTGCGGTATTTGTCTGCTTCACTACTCGAGCCCTGCACTTTGAACTCTGCTCTGACCTCTCTGCTAGTGGTTTCATCGCAGCGTTCCGCCGCTTCACTGCCAGGAGAGGAACACCCACTCATCTCTATTCTGATGGAGGCTCCAACTTTGTCGGAGCAAGGAGAGAGATGAAGGAGGCTCAAACTCTACTTCATTACGAAACCACTACCAACCACTTCAACCACCTTACCACTACTAAGAAGTTTCATTGGCACTTCTCTCCTCCTAGAGCTCCTCACTTCGGGGGACTCTGGGAGGCGGGGGTTAAAAGTATGAAGAGGCTTCTTAGACGTAACTTGTCAGCTCAACCTCTTTCCTACGAGGAGCTAGAAACAATTCTGATAGAAATGGAAGCGGTCTTAAACTCTCGACCAATCACTCCCATCACATCTACTGATCCTAACTCCGTGGAGATGTTAACATCAGGACATTTCCTGACTGGAGGAACTCTGAAGGCACCACCACCCAACCATGTTGATACCACCAGCAAGTTATCATTGCTACGTCGCTGGAATCTTGTTCAACGATTAACCCGAGATCTTTGGATCAAATGGAAGGCTACTTACATACAGTCTCTAGTGGCCCGACAGAGATGGCATTTTACCAAACGGAACTATTGTACTGGAGATATTGTTCTTCTCAAGGATGATTCCTTTGAGGTTACCCGGAACTGGCCTCTGGCCATCATTACCGACCCCTACCCTGGATCTGATGGTCTGGTCCGGGTAGTTGATCTACGATGTAGAGGACGCACTTATCATCGTTCCACTGATCGACTGATCCTGCTTCTACCGGAGGACACTGCACGTTCTCCCCCCCCCCGGGTGGATGTCTGGGCTCTACCTCAAGCTACACCCAGAGTGGTAGTACTCCAGTTGAGACCTGTCAGAGCAGCCACCCTAGGCAGCCAGTCTGACCGGCACATCAACCAGGAACATTGTCTCCAGGAATAGAACAACAACATTATCTGCATCTTTTGAACCTGAACAATATACACGCATATTTTGAACATAATCACCTCCATAATATATCGTCATGTTGCCTGCATGCGGGCACGTGAGCCTTAGTTCTGTACCACCCACCACTAATATAACTTGTATTTTTCCACCTCGTGTTCAGTTATCAGTAATGTTCTAAAATTGCGAGAACCTGAAGAGCTGATGATTAACTCTGGTCCTTCGAGAATATAGTTCTAGTACGTACCACCTTCCAGTGTTGGCCTTACAACCCGACAAAAAGCCCTCCCCCGCGTATTTGAGAGGCATACGTACCATCCATACATTATAACATTACCCGATTTTGCATTATCCACCCCTAATACTGTCTCGCTCGCTTGCCAACTAGTGGTGTGCTTGAGCACAAATGGCGAGCTAGCCTGCTAGTTAGGTAACATAATGACAGTATTGTTACTATGTTTACTGATTTCCTGAGTATTGGTAACTTCTGTAGTACCATGAATTCTTGACAACAAGCTCTCAATACAAAATTGCTATCTTACCTCATTGTCTTGAGCAGTGGTAACTTCCGTAGTATCAAAATTAAGCCATTCTGACAACTTGAATTTGCCAGTCACTGTTGACAACAAGCTCTTAGCTACAAAAAAGAGAGGCCAGAGTTATTTTTGTATATTTAGCTAACAAATGTGGAATTACGTACTTACCTCAGCTTCCCTCAGTAGTAGTAGCTTCCTTAGCATTATTATGGCATTCTGACTACAAATGGCTCTTGACAACCAACAATCGGCATTTCATAATTCCCCTAAAATGGCGCAGTCCTGAAATTATGTCTGGAAAAGGTTCTTCAATGCCACAGTAACCGATCGTAGAAACTTTTTGTCTTGGCTTTTCCGCAGGAATTTTCTTGACAATTGTGAGGATAAAGCCTTTTTAATCCACAAATTATGGCTCCAAAAGGTGTTCCGACGGCACATAATTGGTGGTCTGTTGAGTATGAGACTGCAGCAAGCAGTACTACTCAACAGGTATAAAGGAAAGGAGAGATGTGAAGGTCTTGGAAGTCGAGGGTTGTGGTAGCTCAGTGGTTAGAGCACTGGTGGCTAAAGCCAGTGGCCATGGGTTCGAATGCCCGGAGATAACTAAGATTTTTTCACATTTTTTCTTTGCTTTTTTCCTGATCCCATTATGTGAGAAAGTATAAATCTAGTTTTTATGAAGGCGAAGGGTCAGAACTTAATCACATAATAATAGCACACAAATATAAAATTACTTTCTTACCTCATTTTCTTGAGCAGTGGTAACTTTTGTAGTACCAAATTTGAGCCATTCTGACTACTTGAATTTACCAGTCACTGTTGACAACAAGCTCTTAGCTACAAAAAAGAAAGGCCAGAGTTATTTCTGCATATTTAGCTAACAAATATGGAATTACGTACTTACCTCAGCTTCCCTCGAGTAGTAGTAGCTTCCTTAGCATTAATACTACAGCATGTACTGTGGAGCAATCTCACGGCTGCACTTGGATCACACCATCTGAGGACCGCCTACCACCCTCAGTCAAATGGGTGATTGAGCAGTTTCATCGTCACCTGAAAGGCGCTCTGAAATGTCACCAGCCGCAAGATCGATGGACGGACGCCCTACCGTGGGTGCTGCTAGGAATCCGGTCTGCAGTTAAGGACGACAGCAAGTGTACTGGAGCTGAGATGGTGTATGATAGCCCACTTCGGGTCCCAGGAGAATTCGCCTCCCCACATCCCTACAGAGACACTATCACAGATTCATCCACCTATGCTGGACAACTCCGTGCAACCATGACTTCGCTTAGCCCTATAGCAAGCCGTCCTCTTCCTTCAATCTCCACTTACCTTCCCACAGCACTTGGTTCTTGCACTCACGTCTTCATCCGCCGTGACTCTGTCAAGAAGCCGTTACAGTCACCCTATGACGGCCCATTTCGTGTAGTTCGTCGAACTCCCAAGTACTACCAGTTAGAGATGTATGGAAGACACAATACAGTCTCAGTAGACAGACTTAAACCTGCCCATGTGGATGTCACAATATCCAGGTCTCAACCAGCAGTAGGTGCTCCACATAGCCCACCCGGTTCAGTCACCTTCGACCTCTATTTCTCCACCGACTTCATCACCAGTGGCTCCAGTGCCTATAACATCATCATCATCACCTTCGTTGCCTGCGTCTTCACCCTCAGCACGTCTTCACCGCCGACTTCGCCATCCTCAGCAACTACCCCACCTGTTTTTACCAGATCAGGTCGACTAGTTCGCTTTCCTCAACATCTTATGGATTGAGCGTTATCATCGGCAGGGGAGTAATGTGGTGAGTCAGCGAACTTTGAACTTTCATTACATTGAACACTACGGGTTGGAGTGGTGTGCTAAGTCAGTTCTTGGAGAAGAATTTGTTATGCCACCTGTAGTAGCTTCCAGTCAAGATCTTCCAACAGAGTGGAAAACATTCCGGTGATTGCTGATCTCTCAGAGCAAGGAAGATATTGGATATCAACTGAAGAAACCGATTCCATGATGAAAACTATGTTCCCGAACTTATCAATTCTGGCAAATGTTTGCCTGTCCATTCCTGTTGGAAATGCTTCGGTTGAACGTTCATTTTCTCACATGAAAATGACTTTTCATATCTTATGAAGCTTGCACTCAAATCCCCAGAAGACCTTGAACATGTTGTGGACGTTTGGATGAGAAAGCAGAGAAGAGTAGCTATTTAGATGATACAAATACATGACATTGATCATTAATCACAACGGATATGGTAAGGATTTTTGGGAGTTAATTGTTAATGTCAGCAGCGTTCACCAAGTTCATGTATTTGTAAAGTTGCTAGATAGCTATTCTGTTAGCTAGCTAGCTATTATATTATCTTCACTTGTCTTGTAAAATTTATGGTGTTCAAGTTTGCAATTAATCATTAGGTACAATCTTGCTATTGCAACTAATATTCCACTATACTCTCCTTTTTACACATTTAGTATGTTCAAAAGTATTATAGCAAAAAATGTTTATAGAAATAGAAGACACATAAAGAACAGAAATGAACTATAATAATATATATATATATAATTATATAATATATATATATATATATATATATATATATTGTGTGTGTGCATGCCAAGTGCACATTCCTTCTCTTGTGTCACTATTCTCCTTTTATTTTCAGGTCGTCCTTCCACACAAAGTTTACTGGCTTTTCTTCTGATCATTTTTCTCATTTTTAGTAGTATGCAATGACAAATATAGCTATAGTATTATCACAGTGGCTACAAATCATGACTACGATCTTTCTTACATATAAACACATCACAACTAACACATTCTAGCAAGATATCTGTTAGTGTAACATGCCCTCAGGTCATTTACAGCCTCAATATTCCTTGCTTAGTCACTGCACTATTGAAAAATTAAAGTTGGTGTCCTAGTGTCCTTAGTACATTGACAGTTATTATGATATTCACCAAGTTGTTCATGTAGTGATAACTTACAAACAAATTAAATGACATGAACATTCACATATAGGAAATGACATGAATTTATTAATAATATACTACAGCCTAACATATTGCTTTAGCTATGTAGAGTTTTATCTTATACAAAGTTATGGAAAGTTTGGTAAGAGATGTTCCTCTACAATGCAGGATATTAGAAAGGAGTTTAGTATTTCGTAGCATGAAATTTGTTTAAAATGTTTTGGTAGTCAGTGAAACTGAAGAAGGTCCTCGGTCTGAAACATTTTCTTTTTAAGAAAACTCATGTTGAACTCATACTATGACAAACTAAACAACTTCCTAATTAATTTATTCTACATAGCAATGAGTCAATATTATTATTAACATCTGAAAAAAAGATGTACATGTAATCAAAGAAACTAATTTAACTATAACTAGCTATTGTATTCATGGGAGACCTCTGCAGAACAAGTGATGATAAATTGAGACAAAAACATCTAGAAGTATTCAAAGAAAATGATAAATTCGCCTCATGTTCATGTATACTTCACTTTTTGTCATAATTCTGGAGCCTGGTTATCAAATTATGCAGCTCAATTATTGTTGTTTGAAACTTCAGAATAAAATAGTGTTGAAAATTCGACATACAGGTGAAGCCCATTATTTATGAGATTGATGTTTTTTTCTGGAGAGGTTGATGTGGAACTGGACAACAAGAGAAGAGCAAAGTGAAGAACAACAAGAGAAAAGAGAGAGATGGGAAAGAGCAAGGTGAAGAATAACAAGAAGAGGATGAGCTGGAATGTGACAATTGAACTGTTAATTAGTTGCGCAATAGTTGTTAATTAGTTGTGCAATAGTTGTTATTGAGTTGTTATTGAGTTGTGCAATAGTTAGATATATATTGGAAGGAACAGAGACAGAAGGTCAGGTTATCATAGTTTTTATTTCTTGTAACTTACCTGTGTGTTGTCAAGTAATTGAATTAAAACTTAATTATCTGAACTTATCACAGTGGGACTAGCTACAACCAGTGAATCCCAGAGAAAGAGAACTCTTAATCCTGTGGTGGCAGCATAATCCAGAGAAGGCCAGACTTAAACCCTTGCCCCAACCTCCCACAACTGGTGGCTAGTGGTGGTTCTCCTCCTATTGAGAAGAAGTCCCTGAGCCATTGAGAAACGTTACTGAAGACCGGAAGCTGATTCTGCTAGTAACAGGCACCATCACTTCAACAGCGAAATTGCATTGGTGTTCATCCTATTGACATCGGTGTTGTCTTTATTATTTTGTGTTTGCAGGAGTCTTCTTCTGATCCAAAGTCCACAGAAACCCTGTGAGGATGGCAGTCAAGAAGAAGAAGAAAGGAAAGGGAAAACACATGCCCAGTGCTGATGGCATGATGAGTGGGGAGACTGCTGTAGTTGGGATGAGCATAGAGAGTGAGTTCAGAGGAGCTATGGGAATGGAGAAAGCTGTTGATTTTTTAGAAGATAGTGATCCGCCAGTGGGACTGGGGGAGGATGAATAATAAAGAGCAAGCCTGAGGATAAAGGGCTTGAAGAGGATTTAGAGTTCAGTGAGAGTGAGGAGGGTGAGGAAGTTGGAACATCTAGGGATGCAGCCATGCTGAGAGCACTGAACCTGCTATACAAGGAAAGGAAGAGTGACAGGAGAAATGTTTGCAATGGAAGTGGGATTAGTGTGAGCAATATTGCAGGTTATAAGAGGGTTTGATATGGTGAAATGACTGAGGATATTGGAGGCAGAATTGACTGATTGGGTGTTAAGAAGAGGCATTGGAGGAGAGTTTTGATTCACAAGTTGAGTTCTAAAGCTAAGGAGACGGTGGTTGGTTGCTAGGTTGAGGCATATTCAGGCTTTGTGTGGGAGCGTGGAGCTGCTCTGTAGCACCAGGGAAACTTTGGGTATTTTGGAACAAGAAATTTTGAATGCTGCCAAAGTGGAGTGTGCCACTGATCTGATGGAGGCAACAACTCTGACAGACAGCCAGGCTAGAATGCACACAAAGCATACAAGTGGGTGGAAGGTGGAGTGAATGGTTTCACTTGTACAATTGCTCCAGATACTGGAGCTGAAGTGATGATTGTGCCAGGGAAACTTGTGTATGAACTGCAATTACTGCAAGATTGGGTATATGTAAAGGGATTGTCTGGTAAACCTGTGTTGTTGCAATTTGCTATGGTTCCCTTTTCATTTGAAGGGAGAGAGTTTAGCATGACAGTGGCTGTTGCCAAGGCTGATACGGTTAAGGACAAAGTCCAGTTTGTTGTGTGACGCTAATATTAAATTATGCTCTACAGCCTCTTGTCATCGAATTAAGTAAAATGACTCTTCCATGGGATTTTGGGATGTGTCAAATCCATTTATACATTATGTTTAGGATTGCATACATGGCTAAGTACTAAACAGATTTCAGCGAATTTTTGCTTTTTCACTATGCACGCTATCTTACCCAGTGCTTGTTGGAGATGGCTTCTCTTCCTACTGATGCCAAGTTAAACCTTGTCTGTTGGCACCACCCAGGTTACTGAAATTAAAAAAAGCAGCACAATACAATGTGCTCAATCTTCGTCCTGAGTAAGTTCATACCTAAATCAAAGGTTATTTGTCTGTAACCAAATCAGAGTGTAACAGACAGGACATGACGACTACTACAACATTAACGTGCATGCGCGCTGAGGGTTAATAATACCACCCCTCATATTTCAGAGTTCTAGGTAGTCATGTTCACATTTCAGCTTTGAATGATCCAGAAGACACTGCTGTGGTTTTAATCCAATTGGAAAATGGCTTAAATGACCCTTGTCTTTATTTTCAAAGACAGAAGAAGAGAACAAGGTCCACATAAAGCACAATTTATTAAAGGAGTCAAGAATATTTCTGATGTCAAAAATCACCGATTGAATCATGTGAAAATAAATGGCAGACCACTTGGACAATTCTTCAACAAACTTTCTTGGAACCAGATTGCTACCAATTATCATAGCAGCAGAGCAATTCAAAAGTCTTCTGAAAACACTTGAAGATGAGAGGACACTCCGTAAATTACTAGAGTGAGTTTGTTTCTCCTCATTTTGATATTGTACAACTGGTGTCCAGTAAATTGGCCCAGCAAAGACCTCATTCAGAACTATGTTAATATACTTTTACTTACAAGGTCTGGTCTCATCTACTGTTAATTTTCCTTTACTAAATAAGATGAAAATTCCTGAGATGATGTTAGCCTCTCCATTTTAGTATGAAAATGCTTGCCAAGCTAAGCTTCTGATAATGCAGCAGCATTTAATTCATATAGTGTCTTAATAACAGTATGGTTTCAAACTACACAGTGCACCACCATTCAACTCCCATCCCCTTCGGCTGTGAATATAAAGGGGAGTTACCAATATCTCCCTGAAACCCACCTGCATGCACATAGCTATCAGCTGATATGTATCAATAAGAGTGTTGATTTAATAAAATGGATGAAAACATTTTATTGATCCAATTAAATGTGCATGCATAAAAATTTGTAAGAATTCACACAATACAAATGAAAGTAAATTCATCTGAAATTATAAAGACAAACATGTAAAAATCAGCATTTTCATGAAAACAGAAAAATCAAGTATATGTGCAGCATACAGTTGTAAAATACATCATATCGAATATTTATCACTGGTAGACACATCTGTTTCGTTATCTTTGAATTGAGCTTCTGTCTGTGCTTTCTCAGTTTCTGTGAAGTAGTTTATCTTCATCATCATCCTCTTCCACCTCCAACCCAGTACATTTTATGATGGCACCTTCTGCCTCAACAATAAATGTCAGAGTTATTGTACATGAAGTTGGACTTGGCGTCTGAGTACTTGCTAGCACGACTCCATTAGTGACAATATCATGATTCTGGTATTAAACGTAAAAAAATACTAATTTCAAATAAGCAGAGTGGAGAGTGTAATGGTAACGCTGACATCATGCTGATATTAAGAACTTCAAATGATGTTCCTTGTTCCTGTTTATTGATCAATAATGTATTCAGCATTTATAGACGCAGCTGTCTCATTGTTTCTGAATTGTGCTTCTGCTTGTGCTTTTTCAGATTCCCATTATAGTGACCAACTCTACCTCTGTCTTCTCCCCTTCTCAGACTTGCTACTATTCTAACAGTATCATTTGTTGTTTCCATGACTGAATTTTCTCTCATCATAGTTTTTACATCACTGAAATGTGAATAGTGACTTGACCTCTGAACATCAAGCACTTCATTAGTAGCTTAATATCACTATGTAAAGTTTTTTTTATCAGTAATATCATCACAGTAAGAACTTCAAATAATGTACCTTGTTCCAGCTTATTGATCAATAATGTATTCAGCATTTACAGAAGCAGCTGTCTCATTGTCTCTGAATTGTGCTTCTGCCTGTGCTTTTTCAGATTCACTATATAGTGACCAACTCTACCTCTGTCTTCTCCCCTTCCCAGACTTGTTACTACCCTAACAGTATCATTTGTTGTTACCATGACTGAATCTTCACACAACACAAATATCTTCATAGAACATTATTGTAAAGTGACAAATATATTAGGGGGAAAATGCTTGAAAATGAAATATGAATAATACAAATATTATTAGAGCCAAAATGATGTAAAAAAAAGTTAGCAGACAACAGTTCAGCTAACCACGAGTACTGTTTATTGTTCAATAATGTAGTCAGCTATTATTGAAGAAGCTGTCTCGTTGTCTCTGAATTGTGCTTCTGCACTTGCTGTTTCTGTTTCACTATAATAGTGACCAACTCTACCTGATCCGTTCCTTCCCGGACTTTGACCACACTGGGTGCACTCGAACTCACAGGTCTTGACATGCTCCTGCATAAGTATCAAAGCATGGGGGTTAAAGTCAAGGTAAATAATACAGTGGAACTTCTCTAATAGAAATCTGACCCTCATAGGGGAGGATTCAGGAGGGGGAGGGAGGGGGGGGGGGGCAAGGGAGCTAGACCCTCCCACCCCTTCCCAGTCTCTGGCATAGCCAGACCCTTTACCAAACCCTTTACCAAACCACTGCGCAGGGGAAAAGGGTCTGGTATCAGGCCTATAGACTCCTTGCACTTGTGGACTCCAATTTAAAATGTATAGTGTGCAGTCGGTCCAGTTGCTTAGCAATAACCTGCACAAGAATTCGAATTGATTCGCTCCTGCTCTGGTTGCACAGGCATTTAAAGCCTCAATTGATCATGTGATATGTCTACAGCAATTTAATTGGTCACACAGGAATGTAGTCATCTGATACAAATTGGTGTACAGGTTTGACACCAGACCCTTTCTCTGTGTAGCGGTTTGGTATAGGGTCCGGCTATACCAGACTACGTCCCCCCCTACCAATCAAGTTTTTGAAAAATTATAAGGATAAATGTACAATTACAGGCAATACAACATATTGGACAACTGCATGCTAATTTATGCTCTTCACTCATAAATATACAATCAATCAAATATTTTAATACATGTCAGTTTTGACCCCCTCACCCTGTCATTAGTGCCAGACCCTCCCTGCAATAAAATAGTCTACAATAATAAAACATAACCAAAGCATCCAAACTTCGTACAGCTTGCCTTCAAAATTCTCATAGTCAGATATGAGAAGCTGTTTATATTATTAACTAAAGAGCATCTTTTGCAGACCTTTCATATCATCCATGCAATTCTCCAAGCATTCCACCCAATACAACTACATTCAACTCCCACTAAGCTTCTTCTCTTTCTGTCCAGGTGATAACACAAGCTAGCCTACATTACAGAATATATTTTTTTTTACTAGCTAACTATTCACTCAATATTTGTAATAAAAATGCAAGTCCTATAGTAAATCCCATAGTTACCTTTGGGATATCATACTGTTCACTACTTGGTGGTGAAGCTTCTGTGGCGACAATCAAAACTTGTATAATTATACCTTGAATGAGTAACACAGGAAGTTGGAAATGTAATGTTTTCTCGATCCAGAGGGCAAATGGGACAGCGATGCTTCAGTACTGGCTCCAGGCATTTTTTTGCAAAAGCGGTGACCACACTCTGTCTGTACGTACTTTCATAGCGAAGAGGCATACTTTCATAGGGAGGAGGCAAATAGCTAGGACATTCATGCCTTTTTAATAATGGAGGAACAAAATTCGCTTCGTGCTGCTATCCTCATCTGGTGAAGTCAAACTGGATTGGATTAACTTGCATCTCCAGGATAATTCTTCTTTAATAATACATTCATAACAAGAAGAATTGATCCAAGAAATTATGCAAATAGCTACTTTTACTAATTGAAGCCACGTTGCTAAACTATCAGAATCGTAGTGAATGACAATAGTCAGTCATTATGCTCTCAGTAGCTATTAACTATCCTATGAATTGTTAAGTATCATCTGTTCTCATTTCCCCAACTCAGATGATCAAGCCAGTTAGCTAGCTACCATGAGGTAAAAATAAATGTGCCGAATTAAATTAATAGGAACGAAGCCTTAATCCCTGTCGTCACCTACTTAAGTTAATTTGAAAGGTGAAATAAGAAGGTCAAGACACAAGAATTGGAAGGGAAAAAGGAAAGAAACTAAACGAACAAGATGCAATGACCCCATACTAGTGCGCTGTGCTGTAGCTATTTGCTAGGGCAAAAGTATTTCTTCATTCTATTTAGCCGTTTTATTCAGCCATTTCAAATTCTTTCAGCCATTTCAAATTCTTTCAGTATAGAATAACTGGAGTCAACTGACCTATTATGCTGCTTAAAGGTCAGTTTGTAACTAGAATAGTTTTAGTACTGTATATAGGTGAAATTACATGTATTAGAACCCGTTGCTATATTGTTACTAGGTGAGCTAACTTGGTAAGTGTGCACTATTTTTTGCCTTTAGGTATATGAACTGTGCATACTAACAACCCTTGGGGTATTGCTATTTTTGAGTTTTAGTTTAATAGAATAGGCGGATAAAGCAGGGAGCAGGTTATGTGAGGCCGGATATGGGAGGGTCTACTACTCTCTCATATCCACCTACCTATATGGGACCAGCCCTACCTTATAACTCTCCTGCAGCACTCATACCACAGGAATTTACCACAGCTAGCTGCTTTACTGCTTACTGGGAGCAGCCCAGGTAGAGTTAGATCTGGAGATAACAGATGGCAGCTACAATGCTAAACTTGCTAAAGTAAACTTTCTGGCTTGCTTCAATTGAATTTTAATTGAATTTTAATTTTGGGCCGGAAACTCGGAAGAATTCACTTGACACAGAAAATGCTGATAAACAAAGTTGCTAGTGGAAACTGGGCAGGGCTGGGTAAACAGGATATAAAATAGTTATTAGCTACAGCTCAAATTGAGCGGAGTGACTGCTCCAATTCAATTGTGAAATGTTCATAATGAGGTATCACCGCTCAGCTAAAATTCTCTCTTGTTTAAGACTATAATCTCAATTTTCAAATTTTTTTCACAAGTCCGCCTATCAAGATTTTAAATAGCTGGACAGACGCTACTGTCTTAATCCAATTGGATTGCCAAATTGGTCCTTATCTTCACACTTCTTCTGAAAACAGAAGAAGAGAATAAGGCTCATGAATATACAATTCACGTTCACTCTATAAGTGTGCTGAACTCTGTGGTAGTTTTGTTTCATTCAATTATACCATGGTTCGTTCAAACCGTCCAATCAGATTTCTCAATTCGGGGTGAATAAATCACTTATACACCGCCTAGGAGGTGAATATTTTTTTCCCGTGGCCTAGAATTACGATCTGTAGCTAAGCGAAGCGGCGACCAATGAGGCTACAGAAAAAAAGGTTGTTATGCGTTTCTTATAGCCTAGAGCCATGGTACAAGTCGGTTGCACCGCTCGGTGCGCGGTCGGTACGGGATTTACACTATCCTCGGGCCTTCGGCCCTCGGTTGTGTAAATCCCATACCGACCTCCACCTCGTGATGTAACCTATACTTATACCATGGTTCGTTCAAACCGTCCAATCAGATTTCTCAATTCGGGGTGAATAAATCACTTATACACCGCCTAGGAGGTGAATATTTTTTGCCCGTGGCCTAGAATTACGATCTGTAGCTAAGCGAAGCGGCGACCAATGAGGCTACAGAAAAAAAGGTTGTTATGCGTTTCTTATAGCCTAGAGCCATGGTACAAGTCGGTTGCACCGCTCGGTGCGCGGTCGGTACGGGATTTACACTATCCTCGGGCCTTCGGCCCTCGGTTGTGTAAATCCCATACCGACCTCCACCTCGTGATGTAACCTATACTTA
>WLWD01005194.1_pt1 | contig 20219 bp, 14 predicted proteins | sample 6712731 | NCBI WGS metagenome assembly WLWD01 (sample SAMN12718690, study PRJNA576275) | sponge metagenome | isolation source: marine sponge | host: Mycale hentscheli | place: New Zealand: South Island, Marlborough, Capsize Point | collected 2014-11-01
TGGAAATTTCTGCATCTATTGATACTAAATTTGTTAGTCTTTCGTCGGAAATGGACGACGTGGAAGCCTGTGAAATCGGACCAACTTCGCAAGAAGATCTCCAAGAACAGTCCAAGAACAAGACACTAATTTTACTCAATTTTTTGCATTCATATGTCATATAATTACACACACACACTCATGAACACCCACTCATTACACCTAACATCACTGCACATGGCCTGACATTGTCAGAAGCCACTGGGCACATTCTTTTGTTCTCTTTTTTTTTTTGCTGAGTCAGCACAATTTTTTCTATATAAGGACCGGTTTTAGTTAGTTTATTTAGTTCTGAAGAAGACTACTCAAAAGTCGAAAGCTAAGTCTTTTCTAATTAAACTAAACTAAATTTAAATTTTATTAATTCCTAGGGGTAGCTAGTGGGACACACATACACCACACCCCCAACGCTGCGGACAGAGGAGGATAGGCGAAGGAGGATCAAGGGAGTGGATCAGGGAAGGATCAGGGAAGGACCGAAGGAAGACTTGGGACCAAGTGAGTGGGACTTGGGTAGATTAGCCCCACCCCCTATAGTCAGCCTCTCCTGTGGAGCCCCCTGCAGCTGGCCTCTCGGTGGGAGCCCCCCTGCAGTCGTCTCTCTGGTCGAGCCCCCCTGTAGCTCGTGGGTAGAACCGGGGCCCCCTGCTGCTCGTCCCCTTGACGAAGGCCCCCTGCGGTTCGTACTTTCGACCAGGGCCCCCCTGCAGCTCGTTTTCTGGCAAGGGCCCCCTGCGGCTCGTACTTTAGACCAGGGCCCCCCTGCAGCTAGTTTCCTTGGCGAGGGCCCCCCTGCGGCTCGTCTCCACGTCAAGGGCCCCCTGCAGCTCGTCTCCACGCCGAGGGCCCCCTGCGGCTCGTTTTCACGCCAAGGACCCCCTGCAGCTCGTCTCCACGCCGAAGGCCCCCTGCGGCTCGTTTCCACGCCAAGGGCCCCCTGCAGCTCGTGTCCACGCCGAAGGCCCCCTGCGACTCGTTTCCACGCCAAGGGCCCCCTGCAGCTCGTCTCCACGCCGAAGGCCCCCTGCGGCTCGTCTCCACGCCAAGGGCCCCCTGCAGCTCGTCTCCACGTCGAAGGCCCCCTGCGGCTCGTTTCCACGCCAAGGGCCCCCTGCAGCTCGTCTCCACGCCGAAGGCCCCCTGCGGCTCGTCTCCACGCCAAGGGCCCCCTGCAGCTCGTCTCCACGTCGAAGGCCCCCTGCGGCTCGTTTCCACGCCAAGGGCCCCCTGCAGCTCGTCTCCACGCCGAAGGCCCCCTGCGGCTCGTCTCCACGTCAAAGGCCCCCTGCAGCTTGCCTCCACGCCGAAGGCCCCCTGCGGCTCGTCTCCACGTCAAAGGCACCCTGCAGTTCGCCTCCAGCCTTCTTGTCCGACTCAGTCCCCCTGCAGCTTGTCCCCTAGTTAACCCCCCCCCCTGCAACTCGTCTCCTAGGTGTCCCTCTTGTGCTAGCCCCATACACTAGGACTTACGCTTCACTCGCACACACAAAGGCACCAACACAGTGAGCTACGCTTGCGCTGCGGCTGGAGAGGGTATCTCTTGCGAAGAGTGACGTCCCGAGCCAGTAGCCCAAGCCCCAGCCCTTAGCCCTAGCCCTAGCCCTAGCCCCCCTAGCCCTAGCCCTAGCCCTAACCCCCAAGCCCTAGCCCTAGCCCTAGCCCTAGCCCTACCCTCAGCCCCTATCCCTAGCCCTAGCCACGAGCCCTAGCCCTAGCCCAGCCCTAGCCCTTAGATAGCCCCTACCCTAGCATCCTAGCCCTAAGCCCTAGCCCTAGCCCTAGCCCTAGCCCTAGCCCTAGCCTAGCCCTAAGCCTAGCCCTATCCCTAGCCCTACCCTAGCCCTAGCCTAGCCCTACTCTGCACCCTAGACGTCAAGTCCCTCTACATGCGCATCCCCCAAGACGAAGGCATCCAACTAGTACTAGACAGAATCTACTCCTCCCCATCCCCTCCCAAGTACCCAAGACACTTCATACACCAACTACTCAAGCACATACTCCACGACAACATCTTCTCCTTCACAGACCGACTCTACAGACAGAAGTGCGGCATAGCGATGGGCACAAGGTGTGCCCAGAACTTTGCCAACATCTTCATGGCCTGCCTGGAAGAAGACATCCTCGCCAACCGACAAACACACAACCTCCCATCCCCCTCTACTTGGCTACGCTACATTGACGACATCCTCCTCTTCTGGGAACACGACCGAACCAGCCTGGAACACTTCATCACACACCTCAACACAATACACCCGACCATCAAATTCACGGCAGAAATCAACAACATCACCATACCCTTCCTCGACATCCAGATCCACAAAGCCCAAAGATTCCGCACCTGCAACATCCTAGACATCGCGCCATACTGTAAACCCTGCCATAGCCACACCTACCTCCACTACACTTCCTGCCACCCACGCCACATATTCAGAGGAATTGTAATAGGAGAAGCCAAACGCACCATCAGAAACTCAAGCGACATAGATACGTACACCAGACACATCACAGAACTCATCTCACACTTCACACACCGAGGCTACCCCAAGCACTTCCTCAAGAAAGCCCTTTCCGAAGTCCACTATACATCCCGCCAACAACTCCTAACCTACACGAGACCCAAGACCCATACCGTACGCCCAGAAATCACCAGACTTAAAGTCCCATTCCACCCAGGCATCAAGACTTCCCACATCCTTACAGCCCTACGCACAGAAGACCTACCATTCATCCCTTCGATATGTAACGTTCCAAGACCCACCCTCTCCAAGAAACTTGTACGAGCAGCCACCCCTTACCCACCAGCGAACTAATCACTTATTATGTTTTCAATTTTAACGCACATGTCCCATTTATACCACACTCACACCTCTGTACCACCCCTAACACTCACTTATGTACCAGAACTAATTAAAACTTCACTCAGACTTAATGATATTCATACACACCACCTCAACCACTGCACTCTTTTACCTAGTCACTCACATATAATTAACACCACTTCCATGTCTCTCATCGTTCCCTGATGAAGGCACCCCTAGCCGAAACTGTTGGAATAAAAAAATTTTGAAAAAAAGTCTATTTGAATATTGTTACTATTTGCGCCTGCGACCACATCAACGCCCACCTACTCCAGCCACGCCTCCGGAACTACTCCACAGCAAGACCCTGACGCCACTCCCACAGAAGTCAATCCCACCCAACACCACCAGAAGCCACTCCCACTCCGCCAGAAGCCACTCCCACCCTACTCCACCAAAAGCCACTCCCACCCAACTCAGCCAGAAGCCACTCCCACCCTACTCCACTAGAAGCCACTCCCACCCTACTCCGTTAGAAGCCACCACAACCCTACTCCGCCAGAAACCACTCCCACCCCACTACGCCAGAAGCCACTCCCACCCTACCCCGCCAGAAACCACCCTGCCCCACCCAGCCAGAAGCCACTCCCACCAGACTCGGCCAGAGACCACTCCCACCCTACCCGTCCAGAAACCACCTCCAGACTGCTACGCAGCAAGTTAAATTACACCCACCTAATTACCCTACGCTCAGTTTAAATTTAGACATCGTACGTACGCTCAGTTTAGTTCACACACTCACATATATAGTAAACATAATTAGGACACACCCATTCTACATTTCACACCTTTGCTCGCTCTAAATTTAGGCCATTTACATAAGCCCAGTTAAGTCTACAAGCCCACACAGTAAATACAGTGTATATACACCCAATTCACACCTATGCTCACTCCCTATACGGACCACACACACATGCTCATAAGCAACTACTCTACTATACAGACTGTACACATAAGGAAACCACTCCCACTTCACACCCCAGACCACTCCCTCACCCATCTAACACACCCTAACGACCAAGACTTTGAACCGGTGCTGACCATTTACCCAACCCTTATCACTTCTTTCTTCCTAGTCCCTAACCCTATCCCTAACCCTAACCCTAACCCTACCCCTAACCCTAACCCTAACCCTAACCCTACCCCTAACCCTAACCCTAGCCCTAGCCCTAGCCCTAGCCCTAGCCCTAGCCCTAGCCCTAGCCCTAGCCCTAGCCCTAGCCCTAGCCCTAGCCCTAGCCCTAGCCCTAGCCCTTAGCCCTAGCCCTAGCCCTAGCCCTAGCCCTAGCCCTAGCCCTAGCCCTAGCCCTAGAAAACCTCACAATCCCACCCAACTGCACTTTAGTCACAATTGACGTTAAGTCACTGTACCTAAACATTCCTCACAAAGAAGGAATAGAATCAGTAATCAACAGACTATACCACAACAACCCAAACTCTGAAGAGGTAGCTATACCAGCTGGCACTATGAAAGACCTCCTCAATATAGTGCTCACTAAGAATTACTTTCAATTTGCTGGTGAGATGTTCCACCAAGTCCAAGGTACAGCAATGGGCACAAAAATGGCCCCAGCCTATGCTAACACATTCATGGCTGAACTTGAAACCAAACTACTAAATGACTATACTATAAAACCAGCTCTCTGGAAGAGATACATTGATGACATACTATGCATATGGCCAGGTAACTCTAATGAGGTGAAAAAATTCATAGAGTACCTTAACCAAGCTCACCCAACCATCAAATTCACTTATGAATGCTCAAACTCCAGCATAGACTTTTTAGACCTAACCATATATAAAGGTCAAAGATACAAACATTTGAAAACATTAGACATTAAGCCTTTCTTTAAAAAAACCAATAAATTTCAATATCTACATTACACCTCAGCACACCCTAAAAACACATTCTCTAGCCTAATTAAAGGAGAATTAACCAGACTTCTAAGAGCCTGTTCAGATAGAGATGAATACAACATAATACAACATAAAATGTACCAAGCATTTAAAGATAGAGGATATCCACCTCACCTAATCAAAAGGGTCCAAGCCACCGTACCATTCGAAAAAAGACGGGAGATTTTATTAGGCAAATCTAAAGAAGACTGCCCCTATGATACATTCTTAATTATGGAATACACCCCAGACCTAGACATCAAAACTATAAGAGAATCACTAAAACTGAGTGAAAATGATGAAAGCATACCAAAGCCATGCTTGAGTCTTAAAAAAACTAAAAATATAAGAAAAAAACTTGTAAGAGCCAAAGTAAAACATGTAGAAGACCCACCACAATCCAAAGAACCTATTGCAATCCCTACTACACCTAATCTAGATGGATGTTCAGCAGGATGCGCCACCCCAGGCTGCAAATGCTGTTCAGTCATGTCTAGAAAAATAAAAATATCATCTAACTCAAACTACAAGTCATTTTATACCCCCAAACATACCAACTGCAACACCAGCGCAGTGGTATATCTATTGGAGTGTCACAAATGTCCTAACAGAAACCAGTATGTAGGACAAACCAAAAGAAACATATCCCATAGAATAGCAGGCCACAGAGCTGCTAGCAGAATCAAAACTAACCTTCCACTCTACAAACACTTCATTAATTCACCTAACCATACCTTTGAGAAGGATATCAGAGTCACCATTCTAGAAAAAACTACTGTTAATCAATTAGACTCAAGAGAAAGACATTGGATTAACACACTACAGACAGTCTACCCTAAAGGACTCAATAGTAGATATGAGTAATGAATAATATACTTCACAGACAACAACACTAACCTTACTAGAAGTCATACTGAGCCAGAACTCAACTCCACTGCACTCTAGCATCCCTACTCAATTAACCTCTATTCACCGACTCATTATCGCTAATTCACGCCAGTTCGCGCCTATCCAATTAAGAAGAGCGGCTGGAAAGGAAGACGCTACGACAAGCAGAACTTCAACACCCACTCAAATTAACACTATTATCACGCATGCTCATTCAACGGACCAATAGAATCACCCCAACATTCATATTTAAATCACCACGCTATCATTTTTATGTCACTTACCATGATTAAGACTTGTCAATAAAGTCGAAACGTCGGTAGTTTTAAAATTAAAATTTAATATAGATTTAAGTGACAATGTCCGTTGAAAATAAGCCTCCTAAGAAGACCTACAAGGATCTAAAAGAGCTACTACCTACACACAAGCCGTCTTACAAAGATGCAGCCACAGGCGTGGGGCCAACCCGCAAGGGCATGGAGACTAGAATGAGTACTCGAGAAGGCACTCCAGCCATAGCCCCAACCCCAGCACTAGCCACTAAAGGGGCTGGCCCCAAGACCAGAGAGTCCGCCAAGATCCAATCCACCACTCCTATCAACCAGAAGCTTCCAAACTTAGCCACTTCAAACACAACAGCAAGAACTTCTACTACACCAACCACCAAGAACCCAGTTCAGTTAAGACCTACTCTTCAGAGCAAGACTATCCATAAGCCACACCAAGATCATAACTATCAACTAACCTCTGAAAGACCTAACCAGTCCTCCTATACTCCTCCTAATCAGACCCAGATTCCACAAGCAACAAGAGCATTCAACTTAATCGAAGAGATCGAATCGATGGAAACTGATAACATACTACTTGAACCTGCACAACCCAATGGAGAACAGAAGACACTTCTCTCCTTACGCCAGGGATACAAAAGAGCCAGATGCAACTTGGCTAGAGTCAATAGCCATTTGGAATTTATCCAACAATGCGTTCACGAAGAAAAGACACCAAGAGGTCTATCAGTAAATGTCCATTGTAATGCCTTCTTAGCAGACCTCACCACTATAAAAGCAAAATTCAAAGACGTAAAGCTGGAAGCAGAGAATGAATTTACGCAATCACTAATTTACCACTACAGAACAGTTCGAGACAAACTCCAGAAACAGATTACAGAATTGGAGTCCAACATGGCAATAGAAAAATGCAGAGCTACGTCAGATGAAGTCAAAGTACACATGGAGATGATGACCAAGACCAAAGAAAACGTAGAAAAACAAGAGCACCGCCTGGAGGAGAGGAAGAAGAGAAAAATGGAAGGACTCAACCAGCCGAAGGAAAAGAGACCAAAGGAAAGCCGTAAGAATAATAGAGAATTTAGGCAGAATAAGACTAATGAAAGACCTAGACCACCAAGGCCTAATTACAAACCTAGTGTGAACCCCAGACAACCTAGAATAACGAGAGTTAATAACGAACCTCAACCTTTAAGTACTGCACTAGAAGCACCCAACTACCCAGCACAACCACCAATGCCAAACAATGCTTATCAACAGCCTCCTCCCAATGGCCAAGTCCCACAGATGACTGACCTAATGAACATGATAGGACAACTCCTACAGCAACAGCAACAAGCCCCAAGAGTGCAGCAACCACCTACATTGCTGCCTCAACCACCCTGCGCTGTTGGGCACCAGCCACCTGTGCTGAGGGCCCCTCAGATGTCGACTATAGTCGGGCAGCCCCCTCCGCTGTCAGGCTATGGTCATCAGGGTTTTCGATAACCGGACAGGCTAGACAATATGCAGCCGGAAAAGACTACAATGGAACTTTGAACTCTAATAGCAACTTGAACTATATAACTCATTCTCACCCATCCCCATGTATTCATACATTACCACAAACCCAATCCCAAACCTGTAGTTCAATTAATTTTACTAAAAATGACAATATCATAATTAAAAGTAGTTTCAATAGACACAATACATCAAAGACTGTACAACAAAGAATACATTATCCATGCAAGTATAAAAATAACATAAATAAAAAGAATAATAAACACAAACAATTACAAATCAAGTACAATTACAGATATAGACAAAAAATAAATGCCAAAGTCAGCAATGGCCATAAAAGAAGATTCAAACAGACGCTCAAGTCTACAGTCAATAAAATTACAGACACACAAGACTACATAACAAACTTATCATCAAAAACCCTTAACGCAGATCAAACTAAAATACTCAATTTAGGGTTAACATTCATACCAAGTAGCAAACTGAGGAAAGCAGCTATACTTCAAGCCTCAGCTGACTTCCAAAGGCTGAACAGAGTCAAATACCATTTCAGAAATGATCCACCAGGTATCATCCATCCTTTCCGTAAGAAAAGCACTTGGCAACCTCCCAGAGCCTCCCCAGAAATAGAAGAGTACCTACAAAAAATACAAGATACACTAACTGACCCACCAATTATTCAGTCCTTCCCTAATCTAACCAGAAGAGAACAAAATGAACTAAAAGAACTGGCCTTAGACATAACACCTATCATAGTAAAAAATGCCCAGACAAGGCTCAGGCATAGTTAGTTGAGACACCAAAAGTACATGAAGATGGACGCGAGCACCTAAGCCGCATAACCAGTATCTATGAAAGAAAAGTGAGGACCCTACCATTCCATTACTAATGCTTTATTAATCAGTATCATACTACATGCACATATAAAAAAGGCAATAATTGACACATAAATAAAGATCTACCTTAATATCTCCACGCACAATAATCCTCAAGAACACACAACCATTACTTCTAAATGAAATCATAAATCAATTGCAGTGCAGCACCAATAGTTCGCCGCGCAGTGGAGCGCCCCCACAGAGAAAGTGTCACAATTAATAGATATCCACCTACAACCACATGTACCACTCATAGACTCATACATAAGAGACAGTGGCCACATGATTAACATTATAGAATACATAACAATCCCACCCAACTGCACTTTAGTCACAATTGACGTTAAGTCACTGTACCTAAACATTCCTCACAAAGAAGGAATAGAATCAGTAATCAACAGACTATACCACAACAACCCAAACTCTGAAGAGGTAGCTATACCAGCTGGCACTATGAAAGACCTCCTCAATATAGTGCTCACTAAGAATTACTTTCAATTTGCTGGTGAGATGTTCCACCAAGTCCAAGGTACAGCAATGGGCACAAAAATGGCCCCAGCCTATGCTAACACATTCATGGCTGAACTTGAAACCAAACTACTAAATGACTATACTATAAAACCAGCTCTCTGGAAGAGATACATTGATGACATACTATGCATATGGCCAGGTAACTCTAATGAGGTGAAAAAATTCATAGAGTACCTTAACCAAGCTCACCCAACCATCAAATTCACTTATGAATGCTCAAACTCCAGCATAGACTTTCTAGACCTAACCATATATAAAGGTCAAAGATACAAACATTTGAAAACATTAGACATTAAGCCTTTTTTTAAAAAAACCAATAAATTTCAATATCTACATTACACCTCAGCACACCCTAAAAACACATTCTCTAGCCTAATTAAAGGAGAACTAACCAGACTTCTAAGAGCCTGTTCAGATAGAGATGAATACAACATAATACAACATAAAATGTACCAAGCATTTAAAGATAGAGGATATCCACCTCACCTAATCAAAAGGGTCCAAGCCACAGTACCATTCGAAAAAAGACGGGAGATTTTATTAGGCAAATCTAAAGAAGACTGCCCCTATGATACATTCTTAATTATGGAATACACCCCAGACCTAGACATCAAAACTATAAGAGAATCACTAAAACTGAGTGAAAATGATGAAAGCATACCAAAGCCATGCTTGAGTCTTAAAAAAACTAAAAATATAAGAAAAAAACTTGTAAGAGCCAAAGTAAAACATGTAGAAGACCCACCACAATCCAAAGAACCTATTGCAATCCCTACTACACCTAATCTAGATGGATGTTCAGCAGGATGCGCCACCCCAGGCTGCAAATGCTGTTCAGTCATGTCTAGAAAAATAAAAATATCATCTAACTCAAACTACAAGTCATTCTATACCCCCAAACATACCAACTGCAACACCAGCGCAGTGGTATATCTATTGGAGTGTCACAAATGTCCTAACAGAAACCAGTATGTAGGACAAACCAAAAGAAACATATCCCATAGAATAGCAGGCCACAGAGCTGCTAGCAGAATCAAAACTAACCTTCCACTCTACAAACACTTCATTAATTCACCTAACCATACCTTTGAGAAGGATATCAGAGTCACCATTCTAGAAAAAACTACTGTTAATCAATTAGACTCAAGAGAAAGACATTGGATTAACACACTACAGACAGTCTACCCTAAAGGACTCAATAGTAGATATGAGTAATGAATAATATACTTCACAGACAACAACACTAACCTTACTAGAAGTCATACTGAGCCAGAACTCAACTCCACTGCACTCTAGCATCCCTACTCAATTAACCTCTATTCACCGACTCATTATCGCTAATTCACGCCAGTTCGCGCCTATCCAATTAAGAAGAGCGGCTGGAAAGGAAGACGCTACGACAAGCAGAACTTCAACACCCACTCAAATTAACACTATTATCACGCATGCTCATTCAACGGACCAATAGAATCACCCCAACATTCATATTTAAATCACCACGCTATCATTTTTATGTCACTTACCATGATTAAGACTTGTCAATAAAGTCGAAACGTCGGTAGTTTTAAAATTAAAATTTAATATAGATTTAAGTGACAATGTCCGTTGAAAATAAGCCTCCTAAGAAGACCTACAAGGATCTAAAAGAGCTACTACCTACACGCAAGCCGTCTTACAAAGATGCAGCCACAGGCGTGGGGCCAACCCGCAAGGGCATGGAGACTAGAATGAGTACTCGAGAAGGCACTCCAGCCATAGCCCCAACCCCAGCACTAGCCCTAGCCCTAGCCCTAGCCCTAGCCCTAGCCCTAGCCCTAGCCCTAGCCCTAGGAAACGCCACAGCCACACCACTCAAGCCGCCCAACTACACCTGGGATTCCTACGCTCCTGCGCCCGACACAACCTCATTCCAAAGGGCCTCAGGATTAGGACGCGATGTGCAGCGCTAGCAGCTGGACGCACGCAGGTCAGCCAGGAGTTTGTGAGGATTAAAGAGAGAGCAGAGCGAGAAATGAGAGACGCCCTCATCAACCACTACGGGGAACTCACACAGCTGGCCGAGCAGGACCTCACTACCACCACCAGTGACATGAACGCCGCAGAACCGCAAGCCTCTCCTGATGTTCTGGTGAGACATCAACGCATCTTTAAGTCCACCAAACACAACGTCAACAGGAGAATGCAGGTTCGCCGACAGACGTCCAATGGTAAGCTTGATAGACTGTACCTGGAACGACACAACAACAGAAGACCGAGAACGGACGCACAAGAAGCCGAACCGGAACTCGTCGTCAGCGTCACCACTCAAGAGGACCCAGCAGAGGAATCGTACGTGGTGCAGACACAACAGACCGCTGCAAACGAGGACGAGGACCGAGACGTAGACTCTCAAGGTGGAAGTAGTACAACGGAGATCATGGACGTCGTCACCGTGGACAGTCCAACGCGTGAGTCACCCATAGTACCACACGTAGTCACTCCGCATAGACCCACAACTAGAGTAGACACTATAGGCAACACACTGCATGACTCCACAGCAGCTACAGACACCACGCACACGGACTCAGGCCTAGGTACGTCCTCGAGAGATACTGCACCCCATGTCATGCCTCAACGAACAACTAAGGTAGTACGCCGTAGGAAGCACTCCCCCAAGAGGTTCACTAGACCTACTCAAGGGCACCCTGCTGGGGCAATTTCAACACACACGCTCACTAGTCCACTGAACCCCCCAACATCTCAAGGTCCCACACAGACCAGTACACAAGTGAGCACACCTCAGCAGCACCTGCGAGTATCACATCTCCCTGCCTTCCAAGGACGTCCATCCAGAGTCTCTACCAGAAGCATAGGAACGGACCCAAAGGACCCTTCAGTCTTCCCGTTAGCAAGGCAGAAGACCCTCCTGTGCTACGAAAGACGGAAGAAACCAATGTTGATGTTGTCCAGGCAGTCTCCACAGATACGCCCTCGCTCCAGTAGTGGCTCGCGTCTCTCCTCCTCGTCGAACCCTTCTCTGCCAACACACTCCAGATCCCACAGCAACTCTAGACTCTACTCAGAAGTAGCCTGCCAAACACAGTCGCCCTCGTCAGGTCAGGTTTTTCGCCACTGAGAACGCCCGGAGCCCAGCGTCAAAATCCTGTCACCAATCTCTCCTCCAAAACGCTGCACCCAGACGAACTCGCTGTACTCGCTAAAGGCCTCAACTTTGTACCTTCTCCTCTGCCGAACACTTGCCCCAAACGTTACCTGGGAATGTATTGGCCGAGCTACCTGAAGGGATGCAGGAAAGCCTACGCGAATCTGGTTGATGGAAAACCCCACGTAGAGACTTACAGGAACCAACGGGACTTCCTCGGCGCCCAGCAAGCCAAACTCTTCGAACCTGACCACTGCCCGCCACCCATTGAAACGGCAATAGCATCCACCCAGTACAAGCTACTCACTCTTTCACCGCACACGTACCATGTGAACATCTCCCGCAGTCACAGAGAGGCTCTCAGAAACCTACATGAGGATCACTCTCTGGTCATTAGGCAAGCGGACAAGGGTGCCGGGGTCACTGTAATGGACACAACAGACTACGTCAGACAGGGCAGACAACACTTGGCAGATAACTCCACGTACGAACGTATCGACCTAGATTATACCATATCCTTGACTGCCAGAATCAACGTCATCCTCAAGGAACTCCTCCAACAAGACCTCATTACGGAGGAAACCTACGCGGTCCTGCGTCGCAACCCAGACGAGATCAAGACCCAACGTCTCTACTTTATCGTCAAAGTGCACAAACAACCCTACGAGTTGCGACCAATCGTGTCTGGAGTACGCGGACCGACGGAGTTTATATCAGCCTTTGTCGACAGAATCCTCAAACCTTACCTGTCCTCATGCCCACACGTCGTTACCTGTACGTCTGATGTAGTAAAGGTGGTAGAGTCCCAAACCTTCGATAGATCATGCATCCTCACCACCATAGATGTCAAGTCTATGTATCTCAGGATACCTCAGGAGGAAGGCGTACGACGTGTCCTAGATCGAATCTACTCCCATGAGAAACAGCCAACACTCCCTAGATCAGCCCTCGAAGAACTGCTCGCCTTCATCTTGGTAGACAACATCTTTGAGTTTGCAGGACATGTGTACCGCCAGATCTGTGGAGTCGCAATGGGTACCAGATGTGCCCCATCGTTTGCCAATCTCTTCATGGCCCAGCTTGAGGAGGACTTCTTGGGTGACAGAATGAGACAGGGACTCCCAATGCCAAGCCTATGGCTTCGATTCTTGGACGATGTCCTCATGATTTGGGAGCACCAGTCCGTTACCATGCAACCATTCGTCACACACCTCAACTCCCTGCATCCCTCCATACAGTTTGCCATCACCGTAGGAGATACCTCTGTCGACTTCCTGGACCTTAAGCTCTTCAAAGGCAACAGGTTCTCTTCGCTAGGAATGTTTGACATAGCACCGTACTCCAAACCAAGTCACACACACCAATACCTTCATTACACTTCTTGTCATCCACCCCATACATTCCGAGGCATCGTGAGAGGAGAAACGATACGACTACTAAGGCATTCCTCCAACGTTCGCATCTATGGAAATGCCATCAAACTAATGATCGAACGATTCGTATCTAGAGGTTACCCCCTTCGTCTGCTTCATCTGTGGACATCTGACCTTCCGTATTCAGCAAGGGAGAGACTCCTACACTCTACCGTCAACCGTTCGGTTCATCGCAGATTGGTTTGGGAGGTTCCAATCAAGACTATCTTCCATCCAGGGATGTCTAGAAGAGCAATAAAGTCTTCCGTGTCATCTAAGGACCTCCCTTTCTCTCCCCTGCTGGTAGAACTGCCTTCTAAACCTGTCAAAACGGCTGTAACAAATGCCCGAATCAAATGAACACAAGACAAAGTCAACCGAAAACTTTATTACATAAGCACACACATAAAATAGCAATGTATACACGCACATGTATCACCATTACACCCCCTGAGTATGTTTCACACACCCCTACTCCTCTTTGTCACCAGTGAGCGTGCGTAGGATTCTTCGAATCCTACTGAGCATGCGCGATGAACTTTAATCATATTCATGACTGGCTAGCTCTCCCTATATAAGTAGTTCACTCACTCTATTCACCTCAGTTCTGATGAAGTCTCCCTTTGACGAAAGCTTAAAAAAGTTTTATCCAACACCTGAAAAACTTTGAGAACTTGAGTGAGATAGTTAGTGGGAGTGGCTAGTCGGACTCAGTGAGATCGGGAGGTCGTAGTTGAGAACGAGAGTCTAGGTGCGGAAACTCCAGTGCAGCCTGACGCCTACACACCCCTAGGACACCTCCACACCCCTAGGACCCTCGCGGACCTTGATACGCCGACAGGGGTCAAAGGTCACCGGGCAGCTGCCACACACATAGGACCTCTCGGACATCCTTGGATCTTCTACATCAACTTCGCCTCAAGGGTCGGAGGTCAGCGGACTTCGCAGGATCACAGGACCCACGTAAGCAGCACCCTCACAACCGCACACATAAGGCATCCACTACAGCTAGCTACGCCTGGTCTACGGCTTGAGACAACACTTCCAGAGAAGGTGACGTCCCGAGCCTGTAGCCCTGAGCCCCAGCCCTTAGCCCTAGCCCTAGCCCTAGCCCTAGCCCTAGCCCTAGCCCCCTAGCCCTAACCCCCCTAGCCCTAGCCCTAGCCCTAGCCCTAGCCCTAGCCCTAGCCCTAGCCCTAGCCCTAGCCCTAGCCCTAGCCCTAGCCCTAGCCCTAGCCCTAGCCCTAGCCCCTACCAACTGCCACTCACAAAACATAATATACTTGATAGAGTGTACCAAATGCAACAAAAGAAATCAATATGTAGGTCAAACGCAGAGGACTATGACCAGAAGATTGGCAGGACACAGAACCGCGAGGAGATTTAAAACTAACCTACCCCTATACAAACACTTTGCTAACTCACCCAACCATGATTTCGTAAGAGACACCAAAGTAACCATTTTAGAAATGACAACACAAGAGCACCTAGACAACAGAGAAAAACATTGGATTAATACACTTGAAACAGTATATCCAAAAGGATTAAACAGCAGATTTGAATAACTTGCAGAGCCTGACCAAACAGCTCGTTAACACCCAGACAGAACAATGCAAATCCGGTCACAACCTCATTCAGGACACTTATCACTTATAGCAGCCCTAAATAACCCCTACAATTTTATAAAAAAACTACTTAAACACTCACTATATATATTACCTAGACCTAAAACACTAGAGTGGCCAGTCCCAAGGCCCGTAAAGTCTAGCCCATCCCAGGGCCTGACGCACCCATACGGGACCTACCAGAAAGTCCAACACAACAGCCCCACCTAATCAACACATGTCCTACCCCAAGGCCTATGACACATTCAAACTTGGGCCCACCCTAAAGCCCAAGATAAATGGTCACATATAACTTGTGCGTCTAGCCTATCCCTAGGCCCAAGACACAGGTAATCTGGACCTTACCTAAACAATGCTTATCTAACCTATCCCAGAGCCTGAGCTTAATAGGCCTATCCAAAAGCCAAACATGACTATCCTCCACCTAACTAACACATATCTAACCCATCTCAGTGCCCAATATATACCTACACTGGGCCTACTCCCAAGCCCAAGAGTACAGTCTGACCTAACAAATGTGAGTCTAACCCAACAGGACCAAATAATATATTACAGCAACTTGCAGAGTCTGACCAAGCAGCTCATTAACACCTCAGATAGAACAATACAAGCTAGTTACAACCTAATTCAGACTCTTATCACCTACTGCAGCTGTAAATAAACCTTGCACAAATAATAATAGACTCATCTCACCTACCCCAAGACCCAAACTACTCAATATATACCACTTACTCAGCAGCTTTAAATAACCCCCACACCATATCCTACCACCACATAACTGAAAGGTGTGAACTATCAAATTGGAATTCCATTATAAATTAATTAAGACTCTACCAGACTCTATCAAACTCTACCAGACTCTACCAAACTCTACCAGGCCCTAGTAGACTACCAGACTCTACCACATTCCTATTAGACTCTAACAGACTCTATCAGACTCTACCACTAAGATCTGACTCACAGACTCTGAAGGATACACACCAGCTACAAACCTACAAAAACTACTTGAACTCGCTATGTATAGTACTCTGAAACACTTACAACTTGCAGAGTCTGACCAAGTAGCTCATTAACACCTCAGATAGAACAACACAAGCTAGTTACAACCTAATCCAGACACCTATCACCTACTGCATCTGGCAATAACGTAAATAACAATAAACCTATCTAACCTACCCCAAGACCCAAACTACCCAATATATAATTTGAATGGTCCCATAGTAACAGAAGTAACTGGACCAATCAATATATGTCTAGCCTATCCCAAGGCAACACACATCTAGGTTGGACTCACCCCCAAACCAAGATAAGAAATTACCTAGACGGCTAGCCCAATTAACCAATATATGTCTAGCCTATCCCAAGGTCTAAGACACATCTATATAGGGCCCAACCCCCAGCCCAAAATAATAATCTCACAAATTAATCAATGTATGTCTACCTACCCCAAGGACTAAGACACAGCACTGGACCTATTCCAAGGCCCAAGATACAGTATACATCTAGCCTATTCACATCTATACCGGGCCCACCCCTAAACCAGGTAATGAACTACCTAGCTGGCCCACTCAATCTATCAATACATGTCTAGCCTATCCCAAGGTCTAAGACATATCTATATAGGGCCCAACCCCAAGCCCAGAATAATAATCACACCAAACTAATCAGTGTGAGTCTAGCCTATCCCAAGGCCTAAGACACAGCACTGGACCCCCAAGTCCCAAGATACAGTACACATATCGGACCTATACCAAGGCCCAACACATGTCTATATTTGAGCCCACCCCCAAACCAAGGCAATTAATTACCTAACTGGCCCACCTAATTAATTAATTAATATATGTCTAGCCTATCCCTAGGCCTAAGACACATCTATGTAGGGTCTGACCCCAAGCCCAAAATAAGCTAACCAATTGGTGTATGTCTAACCTATCCCAAGGCCCAAGACACAACACTGGACCTATTCCAAGGCCCAAGATAAAATAAAAAATATATATATACCTGTAGCCTATCCCAAGGCCCAACACACATCTATATAGGCTCCACCCCCAAACCGGGTAATTAATTACCTAGCTCACACAATGAATTAATATATGTCTAGCCTACCAAGGCCTAAGACACATCTATATAGGACCCAAACCCAAGCCCAAAATAATGATCTCACCTAATCAATGTATGCATGTCCAGCCTATCCCAAGGCCCAAGATCAGTATATATATCTAGCATATCCCAAGGCCTAACACACATCTCTAGCCCTAGCCCTAGCCCTAGCCCTAGCCCCACCCCCAAACCAGATAATAATCACCTAGCTGGCTCACCCAATGTCTAGCCAATCCCAAGGCCTAGGACACATCTGAGCTTAACCTATCCCAAGGTCCAAGACACATCTATACCGGGGCCCACCCCAAGGCCCAGGTTAATGGTCTCACCCAATTTACTAACGCATGCCTTGCCTATCCCAAGGCCGGAGGCACATCTATACTGATTCAGCCTACCCCCAGGGCTAAAGACAAATCAATATATGTCCAGCCATCCCAAGGACCAAGACAATAAATATCTAATCCAGAAAAAATAAATCAACCCACTAGGTAGCCTGAACTAGGCACCAATGAACTACCATTGTTATTGTTGCATAATTATATCAGCTGTCTAAGATGAATGACCACTGCTACAATCTCTCCAAAGAAGTACAGGGTCACATTACCATGAAAAGCTAAACCACAGCTCCACAGAGTACCCAATTCACCTGGAAATCCAAGTCCTGTCAGAAAACATGAGCACTCAGGCCCCACCTGGCAAACCAAAGAAGACTGAAAGAAGACACCAACAGGATTTCCAGGACTTCCTGCGCGCAAACTATGACCAATCAAATTGCTAGAATCACCCCAGCTCACTCATATAACACTACAATCACTCATATTTTATCATTCCCTGATGAAGGCCCAACAGCCGAAACGTTGGAATTGATGATAAATAACTTTTAAATTATTATTGCCAAGGTCGATGCGCGCAACTTCGATGGCAGCTAACGATAGATTAACTAGGTCTATGACCAATAGCTATACTAATGCTCTATCAGGCGAGGGATCAGCCGCTAGGGACATGGACAGAGCCATCCCACAAGGTCTCCTAGTCCCTAACCCTAGCCCAACCCTAGCCCTAGCCCTAGCCCTAGCCCCCTAGCCCTAGCCCTAGCCCTAGCCCTAGCCCCCTCACGGTGCTCGAAAAGGATGCTCAATGTGCTTAAAATATTTTCCAACTGACAGTTTTGGTACCAAAGCTGATTATAGTGGCTTTTGTAGGATGAATGGCCTCAGCATAGTGTAGAGGAACACAGGAGTAAGGGTTTTGATTGGAAAAATGCAAAAAGATTATCATGTCGCCACAAAATAGAGACTGTGGTATACGCTTTTCCGAACTTTAGCGACTGCCCTATTTTGATACAATTAATTACAGCGTAGTTGATCCTATGCACAATGTTTTGCTGGGCACATCTAAGTTGATGATGTCAATTTGGAAGGCTAATGATTTAATAAATCAGTCCCAATTCCATGAAATTCAGGCTTTAGTTGACAAATATGTCATTCCACCTGATGTAGGATGAATTCCACATATAATTAGTTGTGGCTTCAGTTCATTTACAGCAGACCAATGGAAAAACTGGTCTCTAATTTATTCTCATGTGGCTTTAAAATCAATACTTCCCCATAAACATTATGAATGCTGGTTAAATATTGGTCCAGGCTTGTACGCAGATATGCTTGGAAAAAATATCTCTTGCAGATGTAAGAGAACTGGACCATTTCTTGTTGAAATTTTGCACAGTCTTTGAACAACTATATGGCTCTAGCATGTGCACACCGAATCTTCATCTTCATTGCCATATATGTAGTTGTATATTGAATTTCGGTCCAGGTCATGTTTTCTGGTTGTTTGGATGTGAGCGATTGAATGGTATGTGGGGGTCATTTCCAACTAACCATTGTAAAATTGAATTACAAATGATAAGAAATTTTTCAGTAACACAACATATTCTACGTGCCTCCAACAGCATTGACCAAGACGTACAAGAAATTCTTAAAACTAGTTTGGTTTCAAAAGGAACTTTGCACGAACAAATGAATGAAAGGTATGATTCACAGGACAAGTTATATGCTTTGCTATCTGTTGTTAAAGAAGGATATCTTTGTAGCATTTCACTTCAAAAAATTGATGTGGCCATGAAAGAAATATATGGGGAAAAGTACCAGAAAACCGGCATAATTTACAAGTATTCTAAGGCACTAAAACTGAATCATTGCTTAGTGGGAGCAAAAAATTCGATACATTATTCATCTTCACTAGTGTTAGTAAGGAAGGGTAACTTAGAGTTATGAGCTGTAATTCATAAATGTGTGAAGTTAACAGTTCAGTTGCATGAGCACAGTACAGAAGAATACATGGTGCAAGTTCACTGGATTGAAGATCATCCAAATAAAGACTGGTTTGGAACTGAAATCCAAGTATGGTAACCAATACAGGATGCTGTGGGGTCAGACTACCATTTTACGGATAACATTGTGTGCAGGTGTGCACAAGTTACAACCAAGATTATGTTTCAAACAAATGAATACGAAACTGTTACAGTTATTGTGCCATTGCTTAAATAAGCATACATTACTAACACCTTTATTTCATTTACTCATATTCAAATTAGTTGCCTCTTTTCCTAATCCCTCCACTCAAATTTTGCTAATTAAATTTTTTTGATTGTACTACATTGAAAGGCCAAAAAAAAGTCTTCTATAATTAGCGCGCATGTCGTCAATGCTCCCTGCGTGCGCAGGGCGGAACGCTTGCTTTCGCTTTATTATATGTACTCTTGCTTCTCCTCAGCGAGCCATCATTTAACAGAGACTAGTTCTCCGCCGTGTGTGTGTCTTTCCATTCGATATCCTAACATTCGCTGCTGATATAATAAATAGACGTGTCCTTTTCTCAATAGACTGTGAGGAAACATGGATTATGCTGGAGCAAGTGAAAGTGAATCTTACTATGATTTTACTCCTGCGTCAGTGAGTAAAACTTTATAGCAGTAATTGAATTTTTATGATAATTCTGATTGTATCCTTCTGTGATGAGTACCTTCACCAATATGGCCATTTGCTAACTTAAAAAATACAA
>WLWD01004595.1_pt1 | contig 20218 bp, 7 predicted proteins | sample 6712731 | NCBI WGS metagenome assembly WLWD01 (sample SAMN12718690, study PRJNA576275) | sponge metagenome | isolation source: marine sponge | host: Mycale hentscheli | place: New Zealand: South Island, Marlborough, Capsize Point | collected 2014-11-01
GTCTACCTGGTCTGCCTGGTCTACCTGGTCTGCCTGGTCTGCCTGGTCTACCTGGTCTGCCTGGTCTGCCTGGTCTACCTGGTCTTCCTGGTCTTCCTGGTCTACCTGCTACCTGGTCTTCCTGGTCTACCTGGTCTACCTGGTCTTCCTGGTCTACCTGGTCTTCCTGGTCTGCCTGGTCTACCTGCTACCTGGTCTTCCTGGTCTACCTGGTCTACCTGGTCTACCTGGTCTGCCTGGTCTACCTGGTCTTCCTGGTCTGCCTGGTCTACCTGCTACCTGGTCTTCCTGGTCTACCTGGTCTTCCTGGTCTACCTGGTCTGCCTGGTCTACCTGGTCTACCTGGTCTTCCTGGTCTGCCTGGTCTTCCTGGTCTTCCTGGTCTTCTTGGTCTTCCTGGTCTGCCTGGTCTACCTGGTCTGCCTGGTCTACCTGGTCTACCTGGTCTTCCTGGTCTTCCTGGTCTACCTGGTCTTCCTGGTCTTCCTGGTCTACCTGGTCTATCTGGTCTGCCTGGTCTACCTGGTCTACTTGGTCTACCTGGTCTACCTGCTACCTACCCCTGGTCTTCCCTGGTCTACCTGGTCTTCCTGGTCTACCTGGTCTATACTGTTCTACCTGGTCTCCTTGTCTACCTGGTCTACCTGGTCTACCTGGTCTGCCTGGTCTACACTGGTTCCCTGGTCCCCTGGTCTTCTGGGGCTACCTGGTCACCTGGTCTACCTGGTCTACCTGGGTCTGCCTGGTCTACCTGGTCCTACTGGTCTGCCTGGTCTACTGGTCTTCCTTGTCTGCTGGTCTGCCGGTCTACCTTGGTCTAAAAAACCCTGCTCCCTGGGTCTACCTGGTCTACCTGGTCTCCTGGTCCTGCCTGGTCTACCTGTCTTCTTCCTTTTTCCTGTTCTGCCTGGTCTACCTGGTCTCTTCCGTGGTCTCCTGGTCTGCCTTTTCTCGTCTACCTTGTCTGCCTTGTCTACCTGGTCTACCTCTACCTGGTCTATGCCTGGTCTTCCTGGCTATACCTGGTCTACCTGGTCTGCCTGGGCGTTCCTGTCTTCCGGTCTGCTGTCTAACCCTGGTCCTAACCTACTACCCTAACCTTGTCCTTCCTGGTCTTCCCTGTCTGCCTTGTCTACCTGGCCTGCCCTGTCTACCCTGGTCTACCCTCCGTGGTCTACCTACTAACCTGGTCTTCCTGGTCTTCCCTGGTCTGTGCCTTGTCTACCTGGTCTGCCTGGTCTACCTGTCTACCTGCTTACCTGGTCGACCTGGTCTGCCTGGTCTAACCCCTGTCGCCTGGTCTACCTGGTCTACCTGGTCTGCCTGGTCTTCCTGGTCTTCCTGGTCTGCCTGGTCTACCTGGTCTGCCTGGTTAACCTGCTACCTGGTCTGCCTGGTTAACCTGCTACCTGGTCTGCCTGGTCTGCCTGGTCTGCCTGGTCTACCTGGTCTACCTGGTCTACCTACTACCTGGTCTACCTGGTCTTCCTGGTCTACCTGGTCTTCCTGGTCTACCTGGTCTGCCTGGTTAACCTGCTACCTGGTCTACCTGGTTAACCTGCTACCTGGTCTGCCTGGTCTGCCTGGTCTGCCTGGTCTACCTGGTCTACCTGGTCTACCTGCTACCTGGTCTATCTGGTCAGCCTGGTCTACCTGGTCTACTTGGTCTACCTGGTCTATATGGTCTGCCTGGTCTGTAAACATTTTTCCTAGCTTTAGTAATGCTCTGGGAACATGTATTTCAAATTTTAAGCTTCTAACTAATCGTTAAGTGTCCCTAAAAAATCAAAGAAGCCCACCCGGTCTTGGAACGCTTTAAAGTGGCTACCGGAAGGAAAGGGTTAAAGGGTTAGTCATGGAAGTAGAAGAATTGGGTGTAGGTAAAATATTAGATGTTTCTTGGATAAACATGGATTTTGCAGTAAATTTTGATGAAGGGTGAGTATTGGATAGGTTGGCAGTGTAAGGTATTGTAACTAGGGGTGGAGTTGACAGCAAGGATATGGAAGGTGTTTCATGTGCAGAAATAATTAAAGTGGATGGTCCCGATTTATAACTGGAATTAGATGAAAAGTCATAAGTAGTTCGGGAAGAAATATCATGGGTAAGCCTTGGTACCTTGTTTAGAATATCTGAAAGCGCTTCTTTTTGATGAGAAGAAATTCGCTTGTAGCTTCTAACACCAGGCAAGCTTCTGTGACCAGTTGTCTCCATTACTAGCTGTTTATCTATACCACTTTCATAGAGCCTGGTTGCTAGAAGCAGTGAAGAAGAAATAAACTGGACAGCATCTAAGTCAGTAAGCAAGAGTCAGCAAGCAAGCAATTAAGTACATGTAAGTGAATGAATGAAGGATGGATGGATGGATGGATAACAAATTAAAAAAAAAAACCTCTAATATAAATCTTGTCAGCCAGTAGCTCAAGTCTTTCCTGCTCAGTTCTGTCAATTTGCAGATTTTTTCATCACTGATTTGAGCTCTGTGTTGGGCCCAAGCTTCCCACAAACCAAAGCAATATTTAGTTTCTTGTATAGTTTTGGTGGGAATGCCACTATCCCTAGCTCGCTCAGCTTCAATGTCGCTCTTTGGAGGTTCATATTGACGTGAATCTTTGTCCAGATGATGGTCAGGGGAGGGGCTGGTACTGGCCTGCACAAATTCGGCTTCGGAGTTTAATTGTCTTCTTAGCAACTCAAAAAGTTCGTCTTCCATATTTGTTTCAGTACCAGACTTACATATTCCCCACGAGGAACACCAAGGCTCTCCTAAACAGTCTGGATTTGCGCAATAAACAAGCTGGTCTTCCAAAACTACTTCTTCATGGGTTTTTATCAAAAAAACTTCAGCATGGTTAACGTAAGCTTTTGTTCCTACAGCCGGTGGATCCCTTGGTCTTGGGACCTAACTATAATATAGACAGCTACAATGCACTCTACTTCAATCGCGGGAAAAATACTAAAGTGATTTTGTCAACTTCTACACGAAGCAAGCGCAAAATCTCTTTGTAGAGCCCTCCAGTAAGTATTTGTCTACTTGGTAAAGCATTACTTTAAGCTTGGCCTGATGCAGTAGACCTTATTGTCCGACACCTCTAGTCTTTGTGGCATTTTTTTCACCCCATTAATGAACTGAACTCATGGATCATTAATTCATGTTATTATTTTTGTAGTAAACTTCTATTGTTGTGAATTACAGCTCAAAAAATGATATGAATGATACAAAATTCCGTACTTTAAAAATTAATGAATATTCATGAGGTGACCCATTGCCATTGCCATAGAGTAACTCCCTCCCTCCCAAACATGACTGCTTGTGTTAACTTCTGAGATCTGTAGTCACATCACTGTAGGTCACACACTCTTCCCATCCAGACTGCTCATTCTGTCATATCTGAGACAATGATAACAACAACAACAACAACTACACTGTAGTTGACAGGACCTCAAGCAGGCACTATTATTAGTGAAATTATGGTGTGTGTGTGTGTGTGTGTGTAGGGCTCAACCTCAAGGCAAGGAAGTAAAGAAGAAGTGGTGAGAGGGGTGGCTTCCTATATGTGTTGGAAGATCCGATCAGCCTCTCCTATTTGTTGTTGTTGACTAGTACCTTCTAATTGCTCAACTAATACTCACACATTTCAAACCACACCCCTTCAGCTAGACTTCCTTCTAGAAATGCATTAGGCCTCTTTAAATTCATACACACTAGATTTCACCGCTCTCAATGAATATTGTTAAGAATATTATCATTATTTGTGGCATTCCTGCAATATATATACATAGTAGAATTTTTATACTTTTAATAAAATAATTATTTCTAACTTGAAATGTTGCATGCAAATAGGACAGGCTGACTTCATAGGTAGTTACAGCAAAATGCCGACTCCTGATTTGTGCGTTTGGAAGTATGCCATAGCTGATGTGTTTTGATTCAGTGAGCTTGTATGAAGTTAGAGAAAGATGTGTAACATAACAGAAAACTTCCAAATGGTAAGGAAATAAGTACTCTGGGACAACATTGCTATTTTATTGACTAAATGATTCTGTACAGCTTGTGCTCTCAGATTGATCCACGAGTATCATAGTGTGTATTGTGTGTGTTTAGGCGTCCCTTCTCTTCCTGCGTGGTGGCTAGCTAATCTAAGCTAGGGGCAGTTAACTTAATTAAATTCAGTTAAGATAATGGACAATAGGAAATTAAGAGAAAGAGCGAGACAGAGAGAGAAAAGACGTCAGCATGAGTGCGCATTGATGCGCATTATGAAGAGTGTGACAAGTGATCGTGTTTGATGGGTTGTGATGAATCTCATTACCGTTACCGGCAATGAGATTTAGGTAAGGGGAGGACATTAGAAATTAGTGTGTAGAGAGAAAGACAGATACAGGTAAGTAACTAAGATTAGAAATAAATGAATAGAGGTGTTAACATACAGGTAAACAAATGAAACATAACATAAGGTAATATTCAGTTTCAGCTTATGCAGAGTCGGCTTGAGCGATTCCTCTGTTCGGTGATGAGAATCCCGAACATACTCCGGGGGGAGCAGGTGAAGGAGTGATGTCAGATGAGACGTCGGAGGTGTGCTTGTTCTCGTCAGCGTCAGTGATGAGGGGCACCAGTCTGTTGGCTGGGCGTTGGTAGAGTTTCCCTTTGCACCTCAGAGTGGCTGCTCGGGCAACTCCGTCAGATCCTTTGTGAAGTTCTTCAATGACTGCAAGTGGCCATGCTCGGGACTTCAGGCTCTCGTCCTTAACCAGCACGACGTCTCCTACTTGGAGGGCGTATCCTGGACGTAGCCACTTTGCTCTGGCGACGCAGCTGGACAAGTAGGCCGAGGACCAGTACTTCCACAAGTCAGCTTGTAGTCTCTCAACCTGGTTCCACCGTCTCATCAAGGAGAGCTTGCCGGAGGGCGGACGCTTGCTAGGCAGCGCCCTCAGCGGTCTCCCGATGAGGAAGTGGCCTGGAGTGAGATTGTTTGCCTCCTTGAGGTCGTCAGCTCCCAGGGGGGCGATGGGTCGTGAGTTGAGTACGCTCTCGACTTCTGTCAGTAGAGTGTACATCTCTGCCCACATTAGAGGGTGTGGGCCAGCTACCTTTCGGAGTCCAACCTTCATTGCCTTTACAGCGGCCTCCCACAAGCCACCAAAGTGCGGTGCTCGGGGCGGAATGTGGTGCCACTGCATTCCATGGTTGGCTGCGAAGTTGATGGTGCTCTCAGATTTCGTCATCTTCTTGATGGCGTGGATCTCTTCCCGGGCTCCAGAGAAGTTAGTCCCGTTATCAGAGTACAAGTGGGCCGGACATCCACGTCTTGCCACAAAACGACGGAGGGTGGCCAGAAAATCTTCAGTTGACAACGATTGGCACAAGTCAAGATGTACAGCCTTCGTGCACATGCACACAAACACTGCAACATAGCACTTGACATGCTTAGGCTTCCTTGTGTATCCCACACGCAGGAGGAGGGGCCCCGCAAAATCAACACCGGTGTTGTAGAACGGCGGCGCAGGTGTGGTACGAACCTCAGGCAGAAGTCCCATGATGTGTGAGAGGGGTCTTGCAAGAGCCTTTTGACAAGTGACGCAGGATCTGGACAGATGCTTGAGATGGTTTCGAAGACCGATGATCACATAGGACGATGAGATGATGGACAACAACGTTGATGCACCTGGATGACCGTAGGCACGATGAAGTGTGATGAGTAAGAGTTTGGTGATTTCAGATTTGGTAGAAAGGACGACAAGTTCTTCAGGCCGGTTCGGGGCATCAGGGTTCCGAACTCGGCTGACAGCTATTAAGTGACCAGCATCGGACAGCTTTACACCAAAGTGGTGTAAGGGATGGCCTCTCGGAAGAGGAGTTAGTTCCTTAGCCGCTTTGAAGGCTTCGGGGAAGTCCTGTTGCTGAGCCAGTCTATACAGCAAGGACTTGGCACATTCAATGTCGGAGAAGCCCAGTGGTCCAGTTTTTCGGTCACCAATGGCGGCTCCGCAGTTGTGGGCAAACCTATATACATAAGAAAGAACACGCACAAGGGAGAAGAAACAAGAACGTATAGAGGCAATGTTACAAATGAAAGCAAGTTGGGAAGGGGAAAGGGACAGACAGGGTTTGATAGTGACAGAATAGACAGGGGTGGTAGGTGGAGTACGAAAAGGAGGAGGCCAGACTTGGGGGGAATGAGAAAGCCAATCAGGACCGTGCCACCAAAGGCTAGAAGACAGTAGATCTTCAGCTCTGACCCCTCTGCTTGCGAGGTCAGCAGGATTCTGTGCCGATGGGACATGGCGCCAATGCTGTGCCGGGATCAGATCTTGAATAGCAGAGACTCGGTTGGCAACGAACCGGTTCAGAGCCGAAGGAGACTTGGGCAGCCAGAACAAAACAATCTCGCTGTCCGTCCAGGCAAAACACGACTCGAGTGGCAACTGAAGGAGGTCCAGAGTATGGCGTAGCATCTTGGCGAGGAGGAGTGCTCCAGATAACTCAGACTTGGGTATGGTGAGAGGTTTGGTGGGCAGCACGCGAGCTTTGGCAATTACGAGTGATGTAGAGACCGATGAGTCAGAGGCCTCAGACCGAGCATAGATGGCAGCGCCATAAGCAACGGAAGAGGCATCGCAGAACCCATGGAGAGTCAGCTTTGCATCTGGAGAGGAGGCGATGGAGAGTTGGCGAGGAACAGGATGAGAGTGGATGATAGGCAAGTCGTAGAGCCAGTTCTGCCACCTGGCCTGGAGGTCTTCTGGAACTTCCTCGTCCCAAGTGAGACTCCTCCTCCAAGTGTCCTGGAAGAGTATCCGGGCACAGATCACGACTGGGGCAAAAAGTCCGAGGACGTCGAATACTCCAGCCATGATGGCGGCAATTGTTCTCTTAATGGTCTTGGGGTTATCAGATGGAGTGATAGGTACGGCAACGTGTAAGGTGTCAGCCTGGGTATCCCAATGGACACCGAGGGCTTTGGGTGACGATGAAGCAGGTGTGATGTCTTGATTATCAACTTCCAGCAGGTGGTCAGGTATCAGTTTCTTCAGGTCCGGGTCGTTGGTCCTCCACTTGCGGAGGTCCATTCCCGCAGATGACAGTAGTGACCTCAAGTCTGTGAAGACAGACAGGGCTTGCCGAGTAGATGGAGCTCCGGTCAAAACATCATCCACATAAAAATCGCTCAACACGATGCGTGCAGCAGTCGGGTGCGACGTCAGATGAGAGGAGGCGTGATGTCTCAGCACTTGGGTTGCCAAGAAGGGTGAGGATTTGACGCCAAATGTCAGTCTTTTCATTCTGGCGTCTTGCAGTCGGCCGTCCTCGTCTCTGAAAAGGAAGCGGTGCCAGTCGCGTTCTTCGGGGTTGAGCAGAATCTCCCGGAACATCTTGGAGATGTCCCCGGAGACCGCAACCTTGTGACACCGAAACCGAATCAGGACGTCGGTTAGAGGCGGATACAGGTTTGGACCAGATAGGAGTTGATCATTAAGGGCAGTTCCAGATGAAGTCCGGGCGGAGGCGTCAAATACAGCGCGAACTTTGGTGGATGTTGAGCTCTCCTTCAGCACAGCATGGACTGGCAGGTAGTAGGAGGGCTTGTTGATGTCTGAGGCAGGTACGAGTTCTGCGTGATCGAGAGTGAAATACTCACGAACAACGGAGTGGAAAGCATCGAGTTTATCCTTTGAACGAAGAGTTTTCTCGTTAGCGAACAATCTTGACATTGCCTGTTTGCGACTGTCGCCTAGTTCGGGAGGTGAAGAAACCATGGGAAGAGACACAGCATACCGGCCATCGACTCGTTGGCAGGACGTCTCGAATTGCTCCAATGCGGATTTCTCCTCTTCGGAGTAGGCGGAGGCCTCTGGGACTTTGTCAAGTTCCCAGAGTCTTGACAGGTCTTCTTCGAGTGTGGGAGATGAAGAAATCGTGTTGACAGAGAGACGAGCAGCGGAATCCAGAGGTCCCGAGAGGCAGAGTCCCAGTTGAGTAGGCAAAGCCTGGAGGGTCCCTACTTGAAAAGGACAACCAGTGGTCAGGGCAGAGGTTTGCTTGACTCCAAGAACCATGTCCACTTTCCCGCCCAATTCCGGATCGGCGAGGGAGTAGTGACGTAGCTCTGGCTTGTTGACAATCTGGTTGACATCGTCCGGTTTCGAGAGGGGTTCCAGTGACGGGATGACTGTGAACGTAACATCTTGGAGTTTATACCGGTTATCCACGGAGCAGACATCCGACGTCACGGTGAATTTGCAACGTGTGGTACCGGCAATTCCGGTCACAGGAATAGGATCATGTGTCCGAGGCAGTTTCAGAGCGGACGCGAGGCTTTCAGTGACCATGGGAAGAGACGCTCCAGCATCTAGCAGTGCTCTGGCCATGACTGATTTTCCATCCTGATGCATCATAACTTGGGCTGAGTAGAGAGATGCAACTCCTCTTGATCTGGAGTCAGTCTTGATCACCATCGCTGGAATCGCAGGGCTGGCGTCAACCTGTTGAGACTGCCTGTCCCTGTGCAGCATGGTGTGATGGCGGCTACTGCACGTGCGACAGGAGAATTTGCTGGGGCACGTCTTGCATCCATGTCCCTCCCCAAAACAGTTGATGCACAATCTCTTCTCTCGAACGACTTTGTTTCTTTTGTCGATATCGTAGGTGCCAAAGGTGGGGCACCTGGAAAGAGTGTGCTGGTCTCCGCACACAGGGCAGTGCTGTGCAGATCTCCGGGGGGGAGGAGCTTTCGTCGGAGCATTCCGGGAACGGTCCGGGCGAGGTGAAGATGGTCTGGTGGATGGAGTAGGCGCATGTGATGGTGATGGCGTCACGGAGACGAGACTGGAGCTTCCACGCAGTTCTTTCCTCTGGAGGTCGATAAACTTTGAGAAGGAATCCATGTCGGGCAGGGCGTCCGAAGACTTGAACCGCAGCCACTCCCGCTTGCACTCAGGAGTCATCATATTCACCGTAGACATGGAGAGGAAGGCACCAAAGGAATCTCCTACAAGGGAACAAAACTTATTGTATGGTAAAACAATGTTCTCATATATATGCTCAATTACAGGTAAAGTTAGCTCACAAGACGAGACAGACTTGATCTTTGAGATGATACGAGGGACCAGGACCTCTGGTGCACCGAAGACAGACTCTAGACGTTTCAGCATCTCGTCCAGAGACATGTCATCTGACGGCAAGTTGTGAAGGATCTTGAGACCTTCCGGGTGCTTGATCGCTTTAATGAGGTGGCCTTTGACTTCAAGGTTGGTGTGACCTATGGCCCGTTTGTCAATTGTGGTACGAAACATGGTGGCGAAATTCGCCCACTTGAATGGGTCACCATCATACTGCGGCACGTCAATGTGCAACGTGTGGCGATCCGGAGCAGGTGACGAGACAGCCAAGATAGGAGCAGATCCAGGTGCAGATAAGGGCCTATCCTTGGTGGCCGAGTACATGACGTTGTCCAGTGCAATCATACTCGTAGAAATACGAACACACAATTCCTGGAGACCGTCCAGAGCAGGGAAGTACTTCCTGCATCCACGGACGAGAGCATCACGTTTCTGCTTGAGAGCAGACACGGAGTCGCGGAAGAATCCTGAATCCGGTGCCGGAGCACGGAGAAGTACTTCCAGATCGTCCAGCAGCGAGACCGCGTTGTCCCACTGTGTCAGGGCAGAGAGTGTGTCAGAGACCTCCGATTTCCAGTTCGTGTGAGTAGACAAGTGATGTGTGTCATCTTCTTCATCAGCATCAGAACGCAGACCTTCATAGGAGTTATAAATTTCCTCCATCTGAGCTTGGACTGCGGCATGAGCGTCAATGGCAACATCCAACTGTCCTTGCAGGTCCATCAAGGCAGTACGTCTGATCCTGTCAGGTCCAACCTCAATGGCCTTGGTGATACGATTGTGCAGTTTGGTGACAGCTCCACGACGACTGCTGCGTTTCACTTTCAGATCAGTGATGGAGGCCACGACATCCTCAGAGACGTGTGTGGCCATGGTTTGAATACCCTAAAGTAAATAGAACAAATTGCAGATAAACAAGTAACGATACCTTACCAGAAACCTAGAGTTGATGAGAAATTTTCCAAGTCCGAGAGGTGTGAACACAGTAGAGTTCCGGACAGAGTTCCACCTTGAGGAAGTAGATAGTGATGCGGCGAGAGTAGATTTAGGCTTGCGCAGTGGAGAGGGCGTGGCGAAGAAGGCGCGAGAGGCGGCTCCCAGATAGGCGGAGATTCGGCTCAGGCTGCGACCTTCGGAGGTGCGAGAGGCGGCTCCCAGGGCGGAGATTCGGCTCTTCCCGGCAGCTTCCAGCGGAGACGTGTTGAATGTAGAGGCGCTGGGCTCGAAGGACCAATGTTTAGGCGTCCCTTCTCTTCCTGCGTGGTGGCTAGCTAATCTAAGCTAGGGGCAGTTAACTTAATTAAATTCAGTTAAGATAATGGACAATAGGAAATTAAGAGAAAGAGCGAGACAGAGAGAGAAAAGACGTCAGCATGAGTGCGCATTGATGCGCATTATGAAGAGTGTGACAAGTGATCGTGTTTGATGGGTTGTGATGAATCTCATTACCGTTACCGGCAATGAGATTTAGGTAAGGGGAGGACATTAGAAATTAGTGTGTAGAGAGAAAGACAGATACAGGTAAGTAACTAAGATTAGAAATAAATGAATAGAGGTGTTAACATACAGGTAAACAAATGAAACATAACATAAGGTAATATTCAGTTTCAGCTTATGCAGAGTCGGCTTGAGCGATTCCTCTGTTCGGTGATGAGAATCCCGAACAGTGTGAGTCGACTTAATAGTGCACAGCCAGGATAATTGGCACAGGGGCAAAGCATCCTTATTTAGATATGTCCCATGACAGAGTTTTGCTCTGATAAATGCTGATAGTTTCCTAAGGAGCTACAGAGTTGCAGAGTGTTGTCCAAAGAAATGAACCACACAGTTTGCAGCCCTGGACCCTCATCATTCGAAATGGGAGGTCAGTGTCAGGTATTTACTCCTGTCCAATTGAGAGAGTCCTGGAAGATAACAGAGCATATGTTAGGCTCAAGTAGTCAAAGTCTTGAATAAACTTGAGAAGTGAGCAAAGTGTGAACAAAGAGGTGGAAGTAGACAGTGTAGATGTAACAAGGAGAGGCCAAACACAACAATATAAAGTATTCCTTACAGCTAAGCTTATTTATCTGAGATCTAAACTGTTCCAATTATAACATTCTCACTCTCCCACGCAGGAATCTGGAATAACTGAATTTTGTAAAAAAAAAAAGTTTTGAACTTTTGAAATTTTTGGGTGTGGTCAAGTGAAAAGAAAAGACTGCCACACCCCCAAGAGAAGAAAGAGACTGCCACACCCCAAGGGCTACAGCATTGTTGACGTTGCGTTGAAGTTGCAGCATTTTTAGGGGTAGCAAATTTAGCCTGGTGTGCGGCCAGAAGCAGTTGGGTAAAGGGTTTGGCGCGCGAGACTAGTGGCAAGTTATGGCGGAAAGGCAGCGTCGAGCTGGCACTGAGGTGAGTGTGTGGTAGTCTTTAGTTTGAATCTTAGCTCTAGCAGATTTCTAGATCTGGTTTTGTTGATTACCAGCTAGTGAGATCCAGTGTTGTTGTTTTTTCTAGCAGCTTACTAGATCCATTTATCTAGCTTTAAATACCGTTGCTATATTGTTGTCAGGTGTAATAACTTGGCAAGTGTGCAATAACACTTGGTATTTTAACTGCCCCAGGGTTGAACTCAGGCGCTCACAAAATCTACTATGTCTTCACTGAAATAGTCACTAGACACGGCCATAGCTAAACAAAGGACAGTTTGTAAGGTAACTGCGAGTGGCAACGGTATTTAAAATAGTTAAAGCAAGCGCATTAGTTTCTAGTAGATTTATCGCACTCAGCCCTCGGGCCTACGGCCCTCGGGCTGTCGTGCAATAAATCGACTAGGAACTAAGCGCTCATGCTTTAACTATAACATATAGCTAGAGATCCAGTGTTTAAATTCTTAGCTGATTACTAGATCTGGTGTTTGACTTGAATCAGTGAAAGGAAAGTTAACTAACCACAAGTTGTTTTGGAGAGGTATAGTTCCCAGGCCAACAATTAGTCTGACTAAATCACTCAGTGAAATCAGTGAAACTAAACCACAAGTTGTTTCTCTGTTTATTTTGAGAGACATGATTGCCAGGCAACAATAGAGCAATTAGAGCATGGATTGGCATTTTCTATACTTACACGCATACACACACACACACACATGCACGCGCACACACACACACACACATGCACGCGCACACACATACACACACACGCACACCAAAGAGTGACACAATATTAGTATTGGCTCTAGTGCAGACTCTGTAAGGATAAAATATGTTATAAAAAATAGTATGTCCAAGTTGAGTTGGCACGACGGCAAGCGCGGTAATTGAGGAATGCATTTAGTACTTTACCGGAAGCAATTTGGTCATGTGAATCCAAGTCAATTAAGCGCGCAAACGTCAACGTTGCACGTGAAAAAGGGGCGGTAGCACAGGTGCGCATTAATACTGTAACTATTGAAAGAAAGAAATTTAGTGAAGTTTATGGAGTTTTTCGGGCGCTGTACAGCTCATCTCGTCTGTTTTCAATGATATTTATGTTTCTTATGCGCAGATAATGTACAGCAGATGGAAAACGCAAACTGGTGGGAGTTCTTCTAAAGAGACAGGATTAAAATCAGTGGATTCTACCTACTGTGTACCAAGAAATATTCTGATGTTCACAGGATTCAGCAGTACAGCACTGTAAACTTGTAGCTAAAGTTACTAGACTTTCATGTTAAATAAAATTATCAATTCTTTCATTTATTTATAATAAGGTATATGAAAATTGATGAAAATGATAGAATTTAAGTAGTACACATACAAAAAATAGTTGTGATCCGAGTTGAAGGTGGAGTTCTGCCTGAGTTGGTCCTAATTCTTACAATAAACGGCATCTATAATAGTGAAGAAAAGGAATTGGCATAAACACGGCTTTGACAAGCACACAATTTAACGGCAAACAGCGTAAGTGTGGCTGTATCACAAGTTGCTAGCTAAATGATAGCTATATCACTGAAATATATTGGCTATATGGCATTTGTTATTGAACAGGTAGACAAATAATCATACCAACATCCTATCAGGTGGTCCCGTACCCTCTGCAACAACAGAACACTCCGTCTATCCTGTTTCCACACTCGCAACCTAAGCTAATCGCGATATAAAGCTAGAAACACAGCAATCTGAGAAGAAGCCGCTCATTGTTTACAAAATTCTTAACGAAGACAGTCCGCGTGATAAATTGAGCCATACCGCGTGACTAAAAGCGGGCGCGTTTTGAGCGGGAAACCTGTGGTTTTTTCTATTCCCATAGACTTTTGTATTGAGTTTTGGAATAGCACTTTCTCTCCGGTTTTGGAGTTTACTGAGGGAATATTTTTAACCGCTTCGGCGCGAGCTTTCCAATGGTGCAAACTCCGGATGCGTAGCTGCTTCCGTTCTAAAGTTATTCAAGTTTTTCTTGCGGCCAACTCAACTTGGACATACGTGTTATTTCCCATGGTGTGCATAAGTTAGTTATTAGCCTCCATTTTGCCTGGAATCTGCAGAAATATAAACTAACAACGAACACTTTAACTGTGTAGATGTGTGTTTCTCCTTATGAGCATGCTCAGACATGACTTTCCCTCCCTTCTTTTTTATTGTTTTTTTTTTGTTGTTTTTTTTTAGTTCCTGATGCCTGTTTTGTTTTTGAGCATGCTCAAACCTGATTTTCCCTCTCTTTTATTCCAGATGTGCTAATTGCTGGTGCCTGTTTTTGTTTTTGAGCATGCTCAGAAATGACTTTCCCCTCTAGTTGCTGGTGCCTGTTTTTGTTTTTGAGCATGCTCAGATATGTTTCCCTCTCTTTTTTTTGCAGTTGTTAGTGTGCTTTTTGTGAGAGAATACTCAGACATGAGTTTCCCTCTCTTTGTCTCTATAGTTGGTAGTTGTTTTACTCTCGCTATCATTGAAGTCTAGTTTGTTCCAGAAATATAGTAAGTTGTGTTTATAACACATAAACACTACATACACTTTTGTATTATTATTGTTGTTTTTATTGTTGTGTTCTATTTATTTATTGTTTGGTTTGTCTTTTCTTACTATGTATAAGAATTTGTATGTTTGTGCCATTTAATAAATAATTTGATTTTTCGTTCATTGAATGTATGTTTGTGTGTTAGTATTTTATATGGCACAGTAGCCGTCTTAAAATGCTTCTAAAATGTGTCGCGTAGAACTGAAGTAAACAGTCTTTTTTCAACATTTTGTTACTGTTTCTATTAATTTCAGTACTGCTAACATAAAATGCTAATAAAAAGAGTCAAGCTTTTCTGTGTATTTAGTGCTAAAAGTTAAAAACTCTTCCAGTGCTATATCAGTAAGCTGAGACCTTGTACTGCCTATTAAACACTATGGAGGTCGTCCAAAAAGATTAGTTGGGAAAAAAAACCGACTAGCTTTTAATAAACGGGCTGGCTTAAGTTACAACAGACACAATGCTGTAACCAGGTCCCCATTTTGTAGGTCTTCGTCCAGTTTAACCTCTAGCTGTAAAAATATCTAAACCAGCAATGGTGCTGACACCTAGAAAGTATTGGTAGCGTAGGACAGCCGTACCACAATTCTGCAAGAATCTATTTTTAAATCCAAAAGCAAAATCTCTTGAACGTGTAAATACAATTTAAAACAATTTCTATTTTCTAGAAGTGAGGCATAAGATAAATAGGAAAAAACAACAACTTTAAAACGTAGTTTAACAGAAGTACCGTATTTTATGAATCGCCATACTGCTTGCACCTTTTTTATACCTACTTCCACTGTCCGTTCTACTGGATGAAGTTCAAACCATTTTCTGGTGCCTTTTAATACATGTGTTTGTGCGTTAAAATATGTGACCGGCTCTAAGAAAACTGATCGTTGTCAAATGTTAAGTTATGCAGTAAGCTATTCTTCCTTTGGCCATTTTTTCTTTTAGCTTCCACGGGTATCGTCATAGAAACATTGACTTGCATGGCCGACTCGGGGGCAGTTGTCACTTGGCCTCTCTTCCGACTCGCACCTGATGACAGCAATTATTTGCTGCCACCGGAGATTTGCTGCCACCGGAGTCTCAAGGGTTTCTTAGCTACTCCTTGGCTAGCCACGACCCTACCCGCAGGTTGGATACTAGGAATAGGTTAAATTGTATTTAATCAAGAAACAGAACACACAACGTATTGAGTTACCTGAACTACAAAACTGAGACTGAAGCACATGGCACACAACATCTGACTTATATAAAAAAACACAAACTCCACCTACAACTTCCACAAAATGCTGCAAAGCACACACACAAACAGAGACTATCGTGTTACACTTTCACATAAACTACACATGACTTCCATTAACAACTTATTGATGACACACACACAAACATGTTCATTCACGCACGCCCGCAATTGTCTCTTCTCAGTTCGGCTTCATGTGGGCATGCCCACACCTTATTTATCAATTTAAATCAATTAAACTTTCACACTAATCAGCCGAAATTTTAACCTTCGGGTAGTTTGCTAATTAAGGTTTCAGAAAACCTCAAAAACATTTTTTTTGAAAAAATTTTAGGCAAACTGACTTTAGTGCGTGTTTACTCGATTTCAGTTTATTGTCAAAATTTTTTGTTTTCATTCACTTTCCAATTTTCTAATTTTTATATATAATGTAGTGTTAGTGTTGTACGGTATATCGGTATTTTGTTAATCAGCGGTATTTTAAATCATACGATACTATATTTTTTCCACCCTCAACCCGGTATCGTTATCGGCGTTATTTTATTACCGGTGTCCGCGGTATCAATAAACGCGCGTTTATTGCAAAAATTAAATCGTCACGTGCAAAAATTAGATCGTCACGTGCAAGTTCTGTGTAAGTAAATTTTCAAATCGCCACTTGGGATCGCCGCGTGCAAGTTTTCAGATCGCCCCATTTAAGTTTTAGATCGCTTGTTTGTGCTTCGGTGTAGGCTCAAATGGCTACGGTAAATAGTGGTTGTGCCTCTACTTCTAGAGAGGAGTTAGTTTCTAAGCCAGGGACTAAGAGTGAAGTATGGCAGTATTTTGGACTTGCTAAAGGCCCCGATGGTAAGGCTGTCAATGATGGTGCAGTCTATTGCAAGCTATGTCCCAAGAAGGTGACTGCAAAGAGTGGCAATACTTCAAATTTAAAGGCACATTTAAAGAACAATCATAAAACTATTCACTGTCAGTTACAGAAGCCTTCAGCCACAGTGGCTAAAGAAAAATCGTCCACACCAACACTGGTAACTCTAAGGAATGTACTACCATATGGACATCAGACACAGAAGTACAAAGAACTGAATGAAGCTGTGGCTCATTTTATTTGTAAGGATGGATTGCCAATATATACAGTTGAGAAGCCTGGATTTCGAGCCTTGATTCGAAAACTGGACAGCAGGTATGAACTTCCTAGTAGACCACAGTTTTCAAGGTCAATCATTCCCGATTTGTATGCTTCAACTTAACTTAAAATAGCTCAAGCAATTAAGGACATTAAGTTCTTTGGAGCTACCACTGATATGTGGTCCAGCATTGGAATGGTACCGTACATGAGCTTTACAATACATTTTATTAGTGACGATTGGCAGCTTAAGTCCTTTGTATTGTCAAGTACATTTCTTCCCAAAGACCACACTGCAGATGTTTTGGCAGAAGCCCTGGAAGAAGTCATGACTGAATGGAACTTGAAGTCTGACTCCCTTGTAAGTCTTACTACCGACAGTGGCACTAACATTGTAGCGGCAGCAAGAAAGTTGCGATGGAATAGACTTTCGTGTTTTGGCCACAATTTAAACCTGGCCATTACAAAGGCATTGAATGGAAACAGGAGATGCGACCGAGCCTTGGGATGTGTTAGAAAACTAGTAAGTGCCTTTTCTTATAGTTGGAAGCGAAGGAGAGAGCTCACGAGGGCGCAAATCACTCTCAATATCCCCCAGCATCATCTCGTTTCTGTGAGTACAAATAAAGTATATTTAGTAAATGATGTAGATAAATGTACGATATAATACAACCTTAAACATATTATACAGGTAATACAATGCAAATTAATTGAGGATGTCACTATCCAGATGGGGATGTTATTTTGAAAGTATTGGGTAGATATATTATAACATGGAGACAGTAAAAGTATTAATTTTCCAGCATATGTGTGGTACCTAGATAAAATGGGGTACAGATAAAGAGGATAGTGAATTAATTCATACGTATATATTTGATAATATAGGATTGCCAGACAAGGTGGGGATCATTGCAGAAGATGATAGAAAGAGTTCTCGAACAAGAACAGGCAATCAGAGTTGTCTTGACAGCAGACAGAAAAGCGTCACATCACCTCTTGTCATGGCAAGATCTAGATGTCATCAAGGCCATCAACGCTGCACTGTCCCCTCTTGCTGAGTTTACAGATGTGTTATCAGGAGAGAAATACGTGACTGTTTCAGCCTTATTACCTGTTATAGATTTATTGCAAACATCGATTTTAGTGCAGAAGACAAGTGACGTCCCCCTGACAAATGAACTTCGATCGAGTATCATGAGGGACCTGTTGACTCGGAATCAAGATCATGACATAGTTCGTCTGCTGCAGACATCCTCATTTCTTGACCCACGATTCAAGGAACAGTTCATTGAAGATGTCCGGGGCATGAAGGATGCTGTAATGTCTGAGGCTGTACGTGATGTTGACACTGAGTGCTCTTCGTCTCCAGTTGAGTGCCCAATGCCACCACCTACAAAGAGAATGAAACAATCATTAGGAAGTTTATTGAAGCAAACTACAATGGAAGACATGAGTGAAGCACCAGCAAGTTTGACACCACAAGACAAAATTAGTAAAGAAATTGATTCTTACCTGAAGGTTGCAAAAATAGATGCAGAAGAAGATCCCCTCAAATGGTGGTATAACAATGAGAGTACCTATCCTTTATTGGCAAAACTTTCCAGAAAGTACTTGTGCATTCCAGCTACTAGCACCAGCTCAGAGAGAGTCTTCAGCAAGGGTGGACAAATTGTCACTCCACGAAGAGCTTTGCTCAAACCACAAAATGCAGAAATGTTATCATGTAACCTTTAACCTTCACAATAACGAGACACAAATAAAAAATTTATGAATATTGAAAAATATACTATATTTAGTAATACCGGGGTATTTTGATTATATAGTATCGTGATATTTTGTAGGGCAATACCGTACAACACTAAATAATGTTAATGTTTTATTCTTGTATGTTTGTATGTTATATTTAGTTAGCATTATGTTTTTGTTGTTAGTAATATTGTTATTTTGTAGCGTTGTTGTTTTCAGTTCCAAACAGTTGTATAATTTTGTATGAAGTATGAAGTGTTTATATAGCACGTGCATTTGCTTGTATTAGAATAGATTGTTTGTGTGTTTGCATGATTTGAACATTGGTGAATTTAATGTCTGGTTTAAATTTGTTTGTGTGTTAGTTTTAAAGGCTTGCATTAAAACAAACATCTGAAGCAATTTGTTTGTTTGTTATTATTTACTTTACTATTTGTGTATTTATTTATTTATTTGTATGTAGAGAAATCTCCATCATCCTTTAGCCTCACTTCACAGGGAACACTGCCATACATGGAGGGAGAGAGTCAAGCCTGTACAATGTGCAGTACTACAGAATAAAGTACTGCTACTAGAATATGGCAGACTTCACATCTCTACTGACCTACACTCATGGACTACTACTCGTGCACCATATGCAGGCTCGTCCCTAACTACCTACCAGTCTAAGTTTGTATTGGTTGGTGGATGGGATCGCTCCACTTATAAAGGCACTAACTCTCTGTTGACTAGTACTACTACTGGTCTAGACTGGAAGCCATCGCTACGTGCCATGCCTACTCGTCGCTACTTCCCATCATCAGTTAGTGGAGGATCACCAGAGGTCCTGGTCGTGGCTGGTGGGTGTGACTCACCTGGCGAGTACTTGAACATAGTGGAAGTTCTACTCAACGACCATTGGACGACTGCAGACTCACTTCCTTCTTCATGCTGGGACATGCGATCAACATTCCATGAAGGCAACTTCTACTTCACAGGAGGAGATGACAAGAGAGAGATTCTATTTATATGTAGTTTAGAGTCCCTCATAGCATCTGCTAGTAATGGCAGGACAACTCCAGTAACAATATGGAGGAGAGTAACCACACCTACTGACATCTTCGCTATTGCCTCGTATTTATCAAATCTAATCGGCATCGATGGATATTCTACAGTTAGCAGTTACTCCAACAGAACAGAGAAGTGGATTGAGACTACTAGTGAGGGAGATGGACCAGCTAAGGAGGATGATGGAAGGATAGCTACTGCAGTATTAACTACTGGACAGTTAGTAATGGCCAACTCAAGTGGAGTGTATAGAGGAACTCTGTCAGGTTAGTGTATTCAAATAGCAGCTCCCTCTAGAAGCCTCCCTGACTGAACTCTGTCAGGTTAGTGTGTTCAAATAGCAGCTCCCTCTAGAAGCCTCCTACTTGAACTCTGTCAGTTAGTGTATTCCAAATTCAGCTCCCCTCTAGAAGCCTCCCTGCTGAACCTGTCAGGTTAGTGTGATGCAAATCTCACTCTTCGCTCCCTCTAAAGCCGCCCTAACGTAACTCTGTCATAGGTTTAGGTATCAAATATCAGCTCTCTCCTAGAAGCCTCCCTGACTGAACTCTGGTCAGGTTATTGTATTCAAATAGCACTCCCTCTAGAATGCCCCCCTGACTGAACCCTGTTCAGGTTGTGATTTCACTAGCAGCTCCCTAAGCCTCCCTGACTGAACTCTGTCAGGTTAGTGTATTCAAATAGCAGCTCCCTCTAGAAGCCTCCCTGACTGAACTCTGTCAGGTTAGTGTATTCAAATAGCAGCTCCCTCTAGAAGTCTCCCTGACTGAACTCTGTCAGGTTAGTGTATTCAAATAGCAGCTCCCTCTAGAAGCCTCCCTGACTGAACTCTGTCAGGTTAGTGTATTCAAATAGCAGCTCCCTCTAGAAGCCTCTCTGACTGAACTCTGTCAGGTTAGTGTTTTCAAATAGCAGCTCCACCTAGAAGCCTCCTGGACTGAACTCTGTCAGGTTAGTGTATTCAA
>WLWD01005007.1_pt1 | contig 20215 bp, 24 predicted proteins | sample 6712731 | NCBI WGS metagenome assembly WLWD01 (sample SAMN12718690, study PRJNA576275) | sponge metagenome | isolation source: marine sponge | host: Mycale hentscheli | place: New Zealand: South Island, Marlborough, Capsize Point | collected 2014-11-01
AATAATAAATAATTATGTGTGATTCCACCACTTTCAGATGGTTATACTGTCGAATATCTTAAAGAATATTGCAAGTCAAGCCAAGTCCGGCCAATCCAGAAACACATTTCTTTGGACGGTCCTCCATCAAACAAACATGGTACAATTTTTATTGTATAATGTGAAATGGAATTCAAATATTTTTTAGGAGAGTGTCCCAACAGAAACTTACTCAAACTGTGGCATGACTATTGCTCTTTGTCAACTCAGACAGTACATTTAAAAACCTGTGACGTAATTTTAGAGGCAAACTATTCAGTGTTCACCAGTTCTGAACTTCGACAATGTAAGGATAGTGTCCTTAAATTGAGGTAATATACACTCAATCCCCTCTTAACCGGACACCTCTAATACGGGCACGCCTCTCTACCAGGCACCGGTAAGCCACTACCGCACGAGTTCGTTAATTTGACGATCTTTACCGATCGTGGAGTTGCACGCAGTTAATTTAAAGTCCCAGAGAGTAATGGAGCAGCCTACAGCGGTTTGCAAGCGAAAAGGACAGTGCTTAGGCTTGAACAAAAGCTGGAAATTCTTAAACCTCTTGAAAAAGGTTTATCTCAACATGTAGTTAAAGAGAAACTTGTAGTGCCTAAGTCCACAGTTGCTGATATCTGGAAAGACCGACATAAGATACATGAGGCTATTGCTTCCAGTGAATCACCAGCACTTTCAAACAAAAAAAGGTGTGCTATTCGGTCACCCAAGTTTGATTTAGTAGATGAAGCCTGCTGGATCTGTCAGCAAAGGTCAAAAGGAGCTCCAGTTTCTGGAGTTCTCCTACAGGAAAAAGCTGTCAGCAAAGGTCAAAAGGAGCTCCAGTTACTGGAGTTCTCCTACAGGAAAGAGCTAGATGCATGGTATCAAGAATGTCCAGTCAAGAGGACAAATTTTATCATCAGTCTGTGGAGCTTTTTATAGAAGAGCTAGGGGAAGTCATTAATAATGAAGGATATACTCGGGACCAGATTTTGAATGGAGATGAAACTGGATTATGGTGGTGAATGACTCCTTCCTGTTCATTGAATGCTTCTGGCATAGCAAAGGCTGCAAACTTCAATAAATCTAAGGAGCGGGTCACACTCCTGGGACACGCAAATGCTTCAGGAAGCTTTCGACTTCCTCTTGTTTTTATAAACAAAAGTAATAAACCACGGTGCTTCAAGAACATGGACATGAATCGTTTGCCTGTAACTTATTATGCCCAAGCAAAATCATGGATGAACTGCAACATTTTTCACGATTGGTTTCATCACCACTTTGTGCCATCAGTTAAGAAATTTTGCAATGAGTGTGGCATAGAAAAGAAAGCACTCCTGCTCCTGGACAATGCTCCATCACACCCTTCAGCTGAAACTTTACAGTCTGATGATGGCAAGATTGAGGTAATGTTTCTACCACCAAATACCACTGCTGTCATGCAACCAATGGATCAAGGTGTTCTTGACCCCTGCAAGCGTAGATACAAGAGGAAGTTGTTGGCCCATATTATTTTGGAGAACGAGTCACAACCAGAGATCCTCAAAGCCTGTAACATGAAGCAGGTTGTTTACTGGATAGTTGCAGCCTGGGAAGAAGCTACTTCTGACAGTCTTCGTAAGGCTTGGAACAAGCTGCTACCTGAGCCAGAGTCTTCTGACAGTAATTCTACAGAAGATTGTGAAGCTAGTGATAATTTATCTGTTACAGATATGGTTCAATCTGCATTTGATGAGGCTACTTGTGAGGTTGTTACAGAATGGATGGAGGCAGACATAGATGAACCTGGACATGAAGTTTTAAAATGATGATGAATTTATTGCAATGGATTGTGCCAGTGATGTAAGAGAAGATTGTAGTTCAGAAGAAGAAGATTTTGTGGACGAGCCAGTAGTGAATCCTAGTGAGGCATTTGACGCTCTGGAAGTCAGCCTTCGATGGCTGGAACAAAGAAAGGCAGACCCAAGTGATCTACTTCTAGTGAAAAAATGGCGTGATGAAGCTGCAAGAATAAGAGTGAATAACTTAAATAAGCGTCAAAGCAGTTTCTCAGTTCAATAATTATATCAAAATCAATTAAATTTGGGAGGTGTGAAATTTTCCCTGAATTACGGGCAATTCCGATATCCGGGCACGCTTTGGTCCCATGGCGCCCGGATAAGAGGGGATTGAGTGTATAATTAATATTCGCTATTATTGCTACTATTCATTTAAGAATTCAGTAGAAAAAAATTTAGTAGCAAACAATTTTTTATCTTTTTGTATGTGGGGTGGGGCTAAATATTTACTTCCGGTTACTCAAAAGCGGGTTCGAACAAACCCCCCTTGGCAACGGGTAAGCTGTAGCAGCTGTATTGTAACAACTACAAGCACAGCTGCATAGTTTGGTGCTCCAACATTAGTTTCTCACAGGTGCAATAAATTTCCTAGGAGGTACCTTAGCCCTAGCCCTGCCCTAATTCAACTCATGGACACAGACCCCAAATTTTTCTCTCCCTGTCAACTTTCCCTAAAACATGATTAACAACTAACATACAACAAAATGCTATCAATGTATGAACTTGTTATTAAGAATCAGTCCAAGTGGAAAGGGGAATAAACCCTTGACCTTTTGCAATAATTGAATAAATACAATGTGACGTGAGTTTTAAGGGTGGCCGCAACCGCCAGTAGGGTCTGGACATTAATTTATTCCCTGCCAATACCCCACCATTCCATAATACACGAGCAGAAACAATTGCACAGTAGTAGCAGAAGTATATTTTGCGAAGTTGTGGTGTCTTCAGTTTAGCTTCAGATCTCATAGCCGCGTACAGCAACATTCCAAATGTTGTCTGAGCTCAAGTGGCAGGGTGCACCAGGACACCTCTCCTCCTGTAGCCGTTTCTGGGCTCTGAGCATCTGAACTCAAGTGAAGGGATCCAGCAGGCTCGATTACTGAGGAGCGAAGACTTCCCAAGCTGCGCAGATATAATACCTTCACATTGGGCTATCTCTAAGAAACTGCTCTCTTTCTGACTCTCTTGTTATTGTTGTATTGATGATTGTATATTCTTGATATCGGCGGGCTCTTTTTACAAACCAATTGAAAAAAAATTGCCCAACTTGAAGTGGGGGCCATGCACCCTCACCCGGAGGGAGTAAGCTTTACGCCTACACACCTTTCGAAACAATCCAGACAGGGTAGACCCCTTCAAGACATCTTTTTCCCATCCTTCAAACAAAATCTACTGCTATGCCCAGTGACAACACTGCAGGCTTACCTAGAAAGAACGAAGAACTGCAGGGGACAGGTCACAAAGGTGCTGATTTGCACGATCAAGCCACATAAAGCAGTGGCACCTAGTACCATTGCAAGGTGGCTAAAAACCATGCTAGAGTGTGCAGCCATTGACATAAATATTTTTAGCGGCCACTAGAGGAGCGGCTTCGAGCATGGCCCTCAACGGGTGGGGTTACTACAGGTGACATTCTTAAGGCAGCAGATTGGAGCTCGGAGTCAGTCTTCCAGAAATTGTATCACAAGTCACAACAGAACACACACTTTGGTAGAACGGTGCTGTCACCAGCAGGCAAGCCTTCGGAGTGAGGTAGCTACAAACAACACGTTGATATGTGATACAGTAGTGGCCAAAAGTTTTAGGTCGCCCATCATAATTACACATTAACATGGGTAAATATGTCAAACTCATTTATGGCTATGTTTGAGTTAAATATCATTGATAAGCACTGCAACACATATTGATAAAATTACAGCAATATGATTAGTCAATACTTGGTCACACCACCCCTGGAGTTTATAACTGCTTGGCACCGATTTCTCATGGAGTCCACTAAATTAGCTGTAATGTCTGGAGTTATAGAATTCCAAGTCTTAAAAATCAAATATTTCAACTCCTTTATTTTTAACTGGTGTGCTATCCATTTTCTTGATAATTTCCCATGGGTGTTCTATGGGATTTAGGTCAGGACTTTGTGAGGGCCATGGTAAAACAGAGATGTGACTGGCAGCAAACCAATCCATGGAGTACTTTGCAGTATGGCATTTTGCTCCATCTTGCTGAAAGATGAAGTCTTCTCCAATAATCTTCTCTCCATCTTCTTTTAGAGTCTGTGAAATGAGGTCTATGCATGCCCTGGCCTTTAAACGTCCTTCAACTACATGTAAACTTCCAACACCATCACGACACATACACCCCCAAACCTGAATTTTCCCCCTCCAAACTTGACAGTGGATACCAGATAGTCTTGATGGAATTTTTCCCCAACTCTCCTCTCCTTCTTACTCTTACCCTCCTTCCAGGCACAATTTCAAAAACAGACTCATCTGACCACAGTATCTTAGCCCATTGACTATGTTGCCAAATCCGCCTCTCTTTTGCCCAGCTGAAACAAGCTGACCGATGTTTAGATGTCAGCATAGGTTTTTTGGCAGCAATGCAACCCTTGAGTCCTGCATGTAGAATACTTTTTCTTACAGTTCTGGTGCTAACTGAGCATCCTGAAGCATCCTGCAGTTCCCTTTTTAATTGTTTAGATGATGCCCTATGATTGTTCAAAGAAAGCCTCAATTTATTTTAGCTTATTTCTAGCTTTTATCTTGCCTTTTGCATAAGTCACTCAAAGTATTGACGACTAGTGTTCATTGTGATGGAGCTTACCTTTTTCTTCATACCAAACTGGCACTTAGTGGGCTTGCATGTGAGGCCTGTCTCTTTCAGGCAGGTCAAAACTCTTCAGATCTTATTAGAGAACTTGTTCTGGTGTGGGCACGTTTCTGCTGGAGTCACAATTTCATCTGGGTTCTAGGACTACGTTTTGTGAGGTTGTCAAGACACTTGTCTAGAGAAGGGTGAGTCAAGATACACTCCTTAGCAAGGACATCTGGTAAAGCCTGATGTGCTCCTTTTGTGAGGTTGTCAAGACACTGGACTACAGAAGGGTGAGTCAAGATACACTCCATAGCAAGGACATCTGGTAAAGCCCGATGTGCTCCTATTAATTGTTTATAGTTAATATTACGGTAATAATTTTTTTTTGCATTACCTTCTATTTCAGTTCCCATCACACTCTTGTGCAATTTCCCTATAGCAAAGGATTTTCCTCGGAGAGTTTCATGACCGTCCTTCTTCATTTAAATCAAGGAAAGGTATATATTTTAAATTTTATTTATTTAATTTTTAATTTTCATTTATTTAATTTTTAATTTTTATTTATTTAATTTAGCATACCACACGAAGGAGAGGTAGTGAGTCGCTGAAATGAATTTGGTTCCTTTGAAACACTGATATGTCCAATGTACCTCAACTTTCAACCTCCGAGAGTAGAATCGGAAAATCAAACGAAAAGCCATTGTGAGCTAGCAAAACTAGCTTTGTGTTTTTAATGAATGAACATGACAATTCAGATGTTCAGAGACTTACCGGGGTAATGGGGTTGACAGGTAGCATCACTGACCTGCTGAACATTTTCTACCATCCATTTTATAAACAATGGCAGAACAATTGAGAGTAGTTTTTCTGTTCGAAGCAAGGTTTGTGTAATTCCAGTTACTCGAGAAACTATAGAATAATAAAATGCTGTTCCAAATTTCTTAAGTATTATTTTTAGTTTACTATTATTACTTTAGTATACCTGCTGCAGGAATATTCCTTGCTGTGCACACAAGACTGGAAAATGTTGGCTGACTTAGAGGAATGGGCGATGCGAGAACCTTGGCACCGATGTTGGTGATATGGTCATTACATATGCTAAAGCCCGTGGTTTCACAGTCATACAAGATTATGAGAGGATGTAAATCTGCCAATTCCATTTTGTTTTCTTCATCTTCATCCCTCACTTCTGTATCTTGAAGAGTATCACCACAGTCTGGATCAGCCATTTCTACTCCAGATACTGAGGAATCCTGCTCATCATCTCCTTCTCGTGCTCATATCGGGATTTTTTTGCTTTCTTCTGTAAGTTTCTATATGTAGTTATAAATACATCAGTAGATTTACATGGTTATTCAAAAAATTTATTGCTCTCTATCAATATTTTGTCATGATATGACACATAAAATTGGCAATATTTTATTGGTGTTCAGTAGAGTTTACACCAATACTTAATGATGTGTAGGTATTTTTTTTTTTAACCTACTATAACACATTATTTGTGATACTAGAAATAAAGCTACCTCTTATGAAGGTATTCATTCTTGGATCTATCCCTTGTTCTATAGCTTGAGCTGGGATTTCAACATCCATCCTGAGAAAACAAAAAGCTTTCCCGATAGGGTAGATGTGTCTTCAATAAAATTTCATTATCACATCTCTGGTGCCATTTAGTAAATCTCTCTCCCCCCCCCCCCCCCCCTTTTTTTCCACACCCACACTCACATTCTCACACCCACAATAAATAAAGCTATGACGCATGTAAATTTGCTTTTTTTTCTTCTTTTACAATGTGGGAATGGGTTTTTTTGGTTACTTGGGGTGAGGGGTAGGTTATGTTCATGTGTGTTTGTTTTTGTCTGTGAAGAATTTTTTTTGTGCATGTGTCAGCACCTGATTACACCAATACCACCTGATTACATTGTTTTCACATTAATTTCCACTTTCTCCCAACCAACCCTCATCCTCTCCCCCAAATAATAATTTAATAAATAATAAAGCTCAGACATACATGTAAATTGCTTTGCAGTTAGGTGGTTATTATTATTCTTTTTTGTACAATGTGGGAATGGGAGGATTTTTTTGGATAACATGGGGTGGGGTTATGCCTTTCTTCTCTCTCCCCCCCCTCTCTCTCTGTGTTTGTGTCTGTGAAGAATTTTTTTTTGTGTGTGTGTCAGCACCAAACACATTGTTTGTTATGTTAAATTTAATATATTTGTGTGTGTGTGTGTGTGTGAATAGTTGGGGATTTTTTTAAACATTTTGTGTGTTTGTTTGTTTATTGTTTGTGTGTCAGCGCCTATCACACTGCTTTCACATTGATTCTTTTCCTCTCTGGCCACTTCCCTCCACCCCTCAAAAAAATTGAATAAAGAAATAATAAATATAATAGCACTGTTACATATAATAAGTATTACTGACCGATTCAGTGCCTTCATCTTCTAGGATGTTAGTCTGACTACAAGTGGATGTCATCTCACAGCTACTATGACTAACAGACGTATCCATTGCTTCACCTGGCAACGAACTGGACCATAGAATGGCACTGTCTTCATCATGAATCTGTTAGTTTGAGTAGAAGTGGATTCCATGACAGTTTCCTCGCCTGTCAGAAAGATGGAATCTGTAGCATCATCACTGTCCACAACTGTACCCTGTTATTATTTTTAATTATATTTTTTTGCTGCATTCATTGAACTTTATATTTTGGGGGTATATATTACTGAATGGAAATCTTCAGCCATTTCTCCACAGTCCAAGGGCTCATAAATGTATGCTCCTGAATATCCCATGTTGGTACTCTGAATAGAATGTATATTTTTATTTATTGATTGATTTTATTTCTTTCTTTTTTTTACAAACCTGCATTGAAATATGCTCTTCACCAGTTTCCTGGGAGCCAGCCTGCACATTTACCCCTGGAGTTATATTTATGCCCATATAAACATACAACTGAACACTTAGAGCAAAAGATAATTAATACTGTGTGAATTACCTCCAGCTTTGCAACATGCCAATATCAATTATACTTATTGAATATCTATTAGGTCTGTCCCTGGTATATTAGAGAAGTCAGAAATACTATTTGTTAGATTCAAGTTAATTATATAATGTGGAGAGATTGATGTCGCTAGTAATTCAAGTATAAAGTTAATGACTAGTAATTGTTAATTCTTGCAGGATCGACGATTATGTCCAGGTCTTTTACACTTTGAACAAACACGCTGTGCCTTCATCACTGAAATATCTGCCTAATGCTGACTCGATGAAGTGGCCATGGGTCATGCAATGCCATGCCAAGTACTGAATAACAAAGTTATTTTTGTTCTGCCCTGAACAATTGTCACAATGGAGAAAAACTTCCATTTCTCCCAGTCCGTGGTGCAAGAAGAAGTAGTGCAGTTGGCTAATTACAACATTGGCACCTTTCCCACAATCAACTGCTTCATCAGTGAGGAAATTTATCTGTCGAGGAATTCCCTCACAATGAACTCCAAAAATGCTGCACTTGCGTGGGGTAAAGAAAAAAATTGACCCTGGCTGGTGAGGATCGCAAGGATAATGCACTTGTTGTGCATAATCAAAACTGTAATGTACAGAAATGTCAATGGAGTTTTCGGCTGTTGGAACTGAAATGATTTGACGACAAGAATCACACGTTGCTTTATAGTACAACCGTTCGAGTTGAACTAGGAGTAGATGTCCTGTGCAACTTTGATTTGGGCACTTTTTTCAATGTCAGGCCGATTTGCTGCTCTTAGAATGGCAGTACTGTTCTGTTGGCATGTCCAACATAGATCAGACATTGGTTTCATGATTATGATTGATGATAACAAAGACTTCCAAGTTATGTTAAAAGTGGGGTATGCTAAGGTGCGAACTGGCTCACTAGAGGCGGCAGCATTCTTGTAAAGCTGCCAAATTCCGTGTTTGGATACATTCGATGGCAAGAGCTAATCCATTTTGCTATACCCAGGAATGCGTCCAGGTAAAAGAACTACATTCAGATCCGCATAGTTTAGCAAAAATTTCACATAGTATTCCAAAGAAGAGAGTGAAAGAACATTGTGAGGTTTCCTGTTGGAATTGCCGTGAAGTCTGTCAGTTAAACCGTTTAGCTTGAAACTAGCCACAAGACTGTTTAGACGAAATTTTCCAATTGTATGTAAAAAGAGGAACATACGACTACAGATTTGTTCACTACCATGCGAGTATTTGCTGTATGATTTTTGTCTCTGCTTGTTCGCATGACCTGGATTAGGTGCAGTTGGGCATGCCACTACTTTTGCTCCAATGCGGTCACTGTAAATGTTCAGCGCAATCGCTTCAGTCATAGAGGATGATGATTGTCGCTTCCATTATCATTATCACCATTATCATCCTCTTCCAATTCCAGATTTTCCGCTCCTAGGCTGTTATTTACAATGCTGTCACTAGATTGGAGCTCTGTAGACATAGATTTCCCCGAAGCTGCTGCATGAACGCTTTTTCCTGTTCATACCTCCTTTACTTAACCCTTTCCTTCCAGGAGCCACTTTAAAGTGTTCCAAGACCCGGACGGCTTCTTCGATTTTTTAGGGACACTTCAGAGTTTCTTAACTTCGTATGCTGCCATCTAGACTACACATTAGCAACCCATACACAGGCTATCAGGGCTCCTTGGCAAGTTCTACTCCCAATGAAGAACCAGTCACTTAGAAATGTCTGAGTCACACATAGCAGCAACTATATACGGATAAACTGGCTGGTTTTCCAAAAAATGGCCGCCCTAACTTGAACTGGCAATCTTGCTGCCCTAAGCTGGAGTATTTCAAAATACTTTATGACTGGCTACACCCTTGTTTCACTGAAGTGTTTAAAGCCTCTTCCTGCACACAGAGCGGATAAACTGGCGGCAAAGTTCTGGTAGTCGGAGAAGCCATAGTCGTGATTCTGTGGTACACCGGCGCGTGAGAAAGCCCATGTATTTGGTCTGATTCTCGCAGGAAATTCCATTCTGATGGGAAACAAGAAGAATCAGAGGAAGAGCTACAACAAGCATCACAGGCATGTCACGTGGGTACGTTACATGAGAATGGTAGGGGATGGCGATAGTTCGGTATATCCCACTTTTTGCTGAGAGTTCCGGTTTGGGGCAGAGATATACAGAAGGTTGAATGTGCGAACCATGCCTGTAAGTGTTACAGGAGGGAGCTGGAGCGATTAGCGTATGAAGTGCGCACTCATTGGAAACTACAAGCTTTTAGGTAAGTATACCATTGTTAGCATCAGTATTGTAAAAGTTTAGGCTAAGACATCATGTTTCATAGCTATATATTGTTGTTTTAAATGTTTACCAGCCGCTTGCTTTGAAATAATTCAGCAACTATGGATTTTGGCTGTTTATTTTTTTTTGTGCGAGCCATATACTAGGATAATATAATATATAACATTACAAGCAATTATATAGACTACTGTGTTTGCAATTCTAGGATATTTTTCTGATAATACTATGAAGCAGTCCGATTGAACTCCCATGGTGACAAAGCCACACCCCATGATCACCACTGTACCGTACCATGATGTGTCTGTTGTTACTGTTCTTGACATAGATTGCACATCCTTCTCTTCATACCTGAGAAACTTTCTCCTAAGAAATCCATTTTATGGGCACCTTCAAGTAGGGGAGAACTGGGAGGAAGAAAGTCTGTATCCTCATGCAATAATAACTTGACCTTTTTGTGGTTAGTGTTGTTCAAGAATCTATATAACCCTCTGTGAATGAACAAACAAAGCTAAAATAGCTTGCCTTTTTCAACCTTTATTTCCTCCAGGTCATCAAATTCTTCATTGCTGCCCTCCATGAAGACTTCTTGGCCACGGACCTCTACACCTGAGAAGTCTTCTGCCTTATTCTATCTCTATTTCTTTGAGATCATAAAATTCTTCATCACTGCCCTCTACACCTGAGAAGTCTTCTGCCTTATTCTATCTCTATTTCTTTGAGATCATAAAATTCTTCATCACTGCCCTCTATGAAGACTTCTTGGCAGTTTTTAAATTTTATTGACAACTTTATATCATATTAATAATTGATAAATATTTTTGTCTATTAGTTATAGCTATACATATTTTTTTTGTAACTTTGATTTTCTTTATACACAAACAGTGCTACAATTTCAATCTACAAATAAAAATAAAAAATTCTATGGTAAGCATCATTAAAACCTTGCCAAGTAGTCACCACCAAGTAGGGTAGTCAAGAATTCTAAGTAAATTTGTTGCCCCACACAAAATCATTCCAAACAAGTCCTGCTCATCACATTACAGATAAAATACTCACCACTTCACTTTTTGCAGACATTTCCTTTGAGTATCTATGAGGAATATGGCTTATTGCGCTGAAAAACGGCAGAAACTCCACAATTGCTTGTGACACCAACACAGAAAAGTCACTTTTCAGTGACTTGTAATCTTCTTCAGTAGGGATAACATCGAAAGCATTGACTTCTTGTGGTGCTACATCTGAATACTCAGAAAAGTCTATTCTGTCTTTCACACCATATCCATGAACACAGTGGAGAGAACGAGTTTGGCAGTCACTGCGCATGTATCGTGGTTTCACATTTTTTTCAACGTTGTCAAATACAATCTTATAGCCTTCCTCACGCATTTCTACTGCTTCATCACTTGGCTCTGGAGTCGGTGTCGTGTCCTTATCAGGGTTGTTGTCACTAAGCTCCAACGTTGGTGCTGTATCCATGCCAGGGTCATCACTCAGCTCTGCTGTGTCATTGAGCTCAAAAGTTGGTGCTGAGTTTGGGTCATCGCTAAGCTCTGCATCTGGGTTGTCACTTTCTTCTTCACTGCTTGGGTTTGGTGACCACAAAGGAGTTTGCGGAGGTGGGGAAGGTGACATCCCAAAACCAATGAAAGGTTGCATGGTAGTCAACTGGTTATCCTGCATGTATATAATTTCGTTATTTTATGAGATGTACTGTATTATCAATCACATACCTTCAAGTCCAATTTCTCTTCAGCAACTTTCTTCCACTCCAGAACTGCTGTATCAAAGTCTTCTCCAAGGTTGTCCACTAAATTGATTGTTGCAGTGTGCGATAAGGATAAGCCAGCTTTCTGTAGCCGCATGTAGACCTACCTTCATATACTTAGAATATACATACTATATGAGCATGTATAGTATTACATACCTGCTTTGCTGAATGCCCAGCATACAGGATCAAGGAGATCACCTGCTGTATGAGGGAATAAGATGGCCGCCTATGTTTGAGTATTATTCCACTTATCACTGCCAAAATTAGATCCTCCTTGCTCCTAGGTGCCTTTGTTTTTAAGCAATCCCTCAAAAGCGACAGGAGTGTGGGTGCATGGGAACACAGCTCATCAATGATTTCCTTACAGTCAAATGATGAAAGGACTTCTATTGATTTGCTACGCACTACAGAATGATGCTTGTCGGAACAAATACCTGCAATTTCACGACTTAGGATGCATGATACTGTTTTGATCATTGCCTGAGCACACTGATTGGAAAAGGACTGGTAGTTCTTCCGTATTAATGGCCTGCAAAATTTGTCGCCTGGTTGGTGTAATCTGAAATGATTTCAACCTTGACTTGTAGTGAATAGTAGCCTAAAATATATTACCAAAGTAATTTTTTTATAATAATAATAATAAGCAAAACTTTACTGTAAGTGAAGGCGATCCAGTTCCAGCTGCAACAGATGTAGAGCCAGATGAGTCTGAGGGATCGGCTGAACTAAACAAGGGGCATGGCCCTGGGGTGACTGAAACTGGATGTACAGAGGGGATTGTATTACTGCCTCTAAGTACTGGGAGTGCCTGCATTACATTATTGCTCAGCTCTCCATGCAGACTGTTATATCTCTCTATCAGCCTCACACAAGATCTACATATAGAGCCTCCGTCAACTGCATCTAACCTCTCTTGGGTGCCCTGTAATTTGCCAATAAAATCCTTCAATGTTTGCAAGACATACCGTACATTACGGCCAGACAATAATCTTCTCTGCTTCTTCTCTTGCTGAGTGGAGACATCTTTTCCACAGCCATAACAATATTCCATTACTACTCCATCAACTGCATCCATCGCAAAAACTGACTATAACAGAGGTGTAGGAAGCACTTCAAAAGTGGAGAGGCCATTAAACCACACCCACAACCCCACCCCCTTGATTATTAAAAAGAAAATAGCTGAATATTAACCACAAAATATAGTTACAATAAAAATTCTGTGTGTTCATAAATCAGTTTCACGGAAATTTCCAAATTGACACTCTCTGTGACTTGAGCCTGCTACGAATTCATTTGCCATTTCAACTAAAGAAAGTTGATCAGTTATAATTTTGTGTACATGAAGCACACAAACATTTAATCTGGTTTGCGTCATAGTAGCTCTCAGATACGACTTCAAACGACGCAGACAACTGAATGATCGTTCACTCACTGCATTTGTTGCAGGCATGACAAGTATTAAAGAAAGCAGCTTACATACTTGAGACATTAAATCTTTTTGAGGATCAGACAGACCTTTGAAGTAGCTTATAATAGATTGTAGGTCAATATTACCCTCAGAAGAAAAATTGCTAGACATCTGAAATACTTGAGGATTGAAGAGTTTTACTCAAATTGTCGCTATGTCTGAGTAGCAATTCAGCAAGTGAAATAGCAAAGAAGTATTCAAATGATTCCATGACAGCAGCCACACCCCTAATCCGGGCTTTCATTTCTGTATCTTTAACAAAAGTAACTGCCTCTTCCCAAAGGCCTTGAAGAGCTTCATAATTTGAAATGATAGACTGAAGAGCATGGGCTCGTACAGTCCACCTATATATAGTAGAACACTAAAATAAAATACAATATAATACAATAAGCATTAATATATACCTTGTAGGACACAGAACTCGAATACCCATAGTATCCTCTGGTAATTGCTCTTTTATTTTTTGCAGTGCAGTCTCCAGAAATTCAAAATGAGATCCTTAAGTTGATGGCACTCAGTTTTTTTCTTCAACCAATCTTTGACTCTTGAATCTTCCTCAGACCTCAACTTCATCAACTGCATGTAGTTGGAATCAGCTTCATCACCATGTCCTCTTAATGGTAGACCTTGACGCCCTAAAAACCTTATATTTGACAGAATTTTTAAAAAGCATTGCCGTCTCTCCATTTTGTCTTTTGCCAGTTTAGCAGAGAGTATCTCCGCTACATCAGTAGATTTCACCGTTACCACCTTAAGAACTGCTTCTTTGTGGCAATTGCTAGATTCATGTTGAACATACTTCACAGTGGCATCCTTCCAGTTGTAGAACCCCTTGGATATAAATGCTTTATCTGCATTGTTGCACCAATTCAATTTTTTCTGCTTCTTCGCCTCAGCACAGTGGAAACATAGCACTACATCCCTGCTCTCTATATAGTGAAGCCAAGGCCATCTGTCAAACCATGAAGCTTGAAAGCTTCTCATTACAGGCACTTTTTTCCCAAAGCTTCTTTTAGGAAAATCAAAAGATTTAGGTTGATGCGGTTGAAGTTCCATGGCTAACAACCAGAGAGTCAAATAAATACTACTCCACGTCTAGCTACGACAAGAATAAGTAGATCGAGTTGAAACTACCAAACTAGAAAAATACTCGCCATACCGATGAGCTTTTTACTGCCAACGACGCTTTACCAAATCAAGGATGGGTCTAAGAAGTGCAGCGGCCAAAGCCGCTCCAGCCGCTGCAGTTCCTACGCCACTGTATAAACTATAGAGCTGAAAGTAGTCCCTCTAGTCGTCCTTTACCTGCCATGAACAAGTATTTTGCACGCAAACATTGGACCCCTCCCAGCTTCTAAGTAAACCACACCCACCTAAATAAGTTATACACATTAAGTATGTTCCTCCAGACTCTGGAGGAATGGAACGAATCGAGTATAGGCAGTTGTCCAGACCCTTCCTTTCTCCGCATAGCGGTTTTAGGATAGGCAAGGGTATGGCGCACGCGAGACTAGATGTCAATGTGGTAGTTTTTATCTTACCCATGAACAAATATTCAAAATAGACAGGTTGGGCTCACCTTTAACATAACCGTTTCCCCTCATATTTGCTAACTTAGCATGTACATGTACAGCAGTAGTAAAATGAGTACACTACAAGTGAGGTTGATGTGTTACATCATAATTCTTTCGGTAGTAAGTACAATCTGCAGTAACTAAAATAAAAGGATAAAACCTACTTAACTCTAGTCGCTAACAAGAGGTAGTGCCATGCATTCTTATTACCTATCTATCATACGTTTGGCAGGAACTGGGCTGGCACCCGTTTAACCCGAGGTAGGTGTGTTTGGGGGGAAAGCCCCTTTTGCGCAGATTGCCGCGCAGATGGCAGCCTTCTCACCAATCTCTGCTACCTGAACTCGTGGCCACGTGCAGCCCGTACGCATGCGTTTCCTTACGCGGGTAGCTTGTTGCCACACCTCCTCGGTGTGGGCCGCCGTGACCCAGCTCCCGCCGTTAACCTTATTCAACTACGTTAAATGGCATATGTAAAAATACCAGTATGAATCAATTAATGTTAAGTGACGAAGTTATTCATGAATGCTCATATAATTGACCAAGGTCTATTGACCTTGTGGTTATCAGTTGTTTTAGTGCATTACTATACTCTGTGTGTGTGTGTGCGCGCGCGCAGCCAAAAATAAGTGTTATTAATTTTACAAAACGTTTGACCGTGGACACCATCGAGGTCAGATCACCAAGATCAGGAAGAAAGTTCAAGAAATTCAAGACACGCATCCGGACGAGATTGAATTCTTGGACGTTGATGACTTCCTTCTGGACCTCCAGACTCGAACTTCAGACCATGACGCCCTCCAGGCACAGATTGACGAGATCTACGTGAAGCATCCAGACCTAGCCGTAGACGAGGAAGCCGAGAAAGACAAACTCATTGATGCCCACCGTTCTCTTAACCCTTAATTACATGAGCAAATTTTACAAAAAAAAGAAGCAAGGTTTGTAATATTATTTGTTGCAGGCCAATAAAGCAAGGGAAAAGTAAACAATAAATATCAGAATACTCAGAAATAACTAGAGATTATTATAAAAATATTGAATGGTATATAATTGTTACTGGCCCCTTAATTAAATTATTTAATCTAAAATATTCCGATTTTTTTTACATTCTAATATTTATCTCGATAAACACTGCCTAGATCATTGGAAAAATTTCCAGGTCTAGTAACGCCAAATACAATTTCTGCAACATATTCTTCGCCTACTTCACTACTGCTGGAGCAAGAAGCGTTGGATATTCCCGTTCGCCAGTAATAAGGCTAAGAACCTCAGCAGCGGTAAGCTGTTTCTTGGACATTTTTTTTTTAAATGGGAAAAAAATCCCGGTCTAATTATACATATAGTAAAGCAATCAAAAGGACCTTAGAAGCACGGGCAACCAGATGGTAATATTGAAATGAAGCTACCGTTTGAAATCGCGCTAGAAAATATTCTTGAAAAATGTGTATTTAAAGTTACAAAATCGGTTGGCTATGTACTTAAGGGTTAACCCTCTCGTTCCCGAATTGTTTGGACGTGCGCTGAAAAATCTAATCTTCTACCGCGGAATAGAGCATTATTGTTTTATTTTTTTAACTCGATGCCGGCTGGGAAAACCCCATAGCAACCATATATCGCTAAATAGACCAAGAGTTTGGGATTCCCCTCATTTTTTGATTGAGAAAATTGAATAATATTTAGGCCCTCTACTAATACTTAAAAAAAAATAAAAAAATTCACTTTTCCCATCAATAAAAATAAAATAAAAAATGGAAATAATATTGTTTGATGTATTGTATACCAATATTATATTAGTTCAACAATAAAATATGTTGTTTGTTGTGTTTGGTGCTGATTGTCATCATGTAGGATACATCTATGAGTTTCCACGAGGAACATATGCCATCAAACGTCGAGCTCCACTACAAAACAATTTCATATACACAAAAACACAAACAACAAAGATATTTGTAATACAAACAACAAATTATTCATGATCCTATATAATTGCAACTTTATGATGTATTGTATGCGGTTTCATACAGGATTTTTGTTTGGGAGGGGGGGGGGGTGGGGCTCCGAGTGTACTTCGCCAGGTCCGGCATCTTCTCCTTCATCACTGGAAGACTCTGCTCCTGTTGCCTCATCTGCTCCTTTTCACAATCCCTCTTCACCCACTTCACAATCGGGTCGGTGACTGCATACACATCTGGTCCTAGTAGTACATCTGGTAAAAAAAATTAATTTTTTTGAAAATTTGAAATTGTTCAACAAACCACAACCCACTTTCAAATCTCAAAACTCAATGAAATATATATATATATAGCTAAACAGCTTTCTCTATCTCAATATAGCTATAAATAAGTCCTTTCCACAACAGAAGCTTGCTAGTTTTCAAGAGAAAGACAAGAGAAAGACAAGCTTACATCGATCATCTTCTTGACTCCCATTGTCAGTATCAGAGTTGACGGGTCTGGTCCACCAACCCTGATACAGGGCCTCCTATAGCCCTAGATGTCGTCTCCCTCCTCTCCGCTTGATCCTGAGTCGCTAGAGTCAGTATCAAGCAAGTCTAAAACTTCCACAGCACTGTAACTGGTAGACGCCATCTTTCCAAACTGACTTCGAAAAAAAATTTTTTTTTGCATAGTTACCTGGATCACACGACATGCTCACTTTTTTCCTATGATGTAATAAGCATTACCTAAGACTGTACGTAATGGGGAGGCCCCCAGTTGAACTGGCGATTTTATAAAAAAAGAAGAAGACAGTAAGTCAAACCGCAAAGTCTTGGTCGGCAAAGAAGCGGTTGTTTCAATGTGTTATGGAAGGCTACTGGGCTCAAGCAATTTTTTGCTGCTTCTACAAAGCTCTGGAGATGACTGGATCCATAAATGAAGCTGCTGTGAAGAAGGTAACTTTTTTAAAAATTCGACGGAGAACCGATGTTGTTGTTTTTTGCCGAGGAAGAAATAATCGCAACTGCTGTGAGGTACTGTCGAAGCAGTCCTGGCTGAAAGCTATTTTAGATGCTTCTCCAATGCATTGGGCACCTGTGTATGCAATCTGAAGATTCTAGCTATAAAGTAACTATTTTTAAAAATTCGAAGAAGCCAACCGGTCTTCACCCGCTTTAAAGCGAAATTGGAAACGAAAGGGTTAAGAACGTTCTCCTCTCCATAAAGTAAGCTGGGCCTGTCTGGGCTGACAGTGTTGTGTTGCTCCGACAACTCATCCATGCTGGCGACAATCCTAGACCTGATTCTCCGCATTTCCGATCCACCGTTGACTCTTTGGTCTCCGTGATCGATGTAAGGTACTAGAGGAGAAGACCAACCATTTCCTACAGATCATCCAAGACGATTATCGAGATCCGGACAAAATACCATCTAACTCCACTACTCCTGCTCCATCCTACGGCAATCCGTCTGGGTACAGCAGCTCGTCCCAGCACATAGAAGTCCCAACCTTTGATGGCGACCCGCTCAAGTGGGATAATTTCGAGACCATGTTCCGCGCAGCTATCAAGACGGGGCAAAGGGACATTCCGACCTTGAGGTGAAAGGACATTTCCTTAAGGGTGGCCGCACATAGCAACGCGCACCGCCTGTAGATCCGGACATTAATTTATTCCCCGCCAATACCCCACCATTCGATAATACGCGAGCAGAAACAATCGCGCATTAGTAGCAGAAGTATACTTTACGAAGTTGTGGTGTTTTAGTTTAGTTTCTTGTTGTCTCATATTCTATTACAGCAACTCTCCATACGTCGTCTGAGCTCACGCGGCAAGGTGCACCAGGCTTCCTCTCATCCAGTAGCCGTTCTCCGGACTCTGCACACCTGAACTCAAGCGGATGTATCCACCAGGTTCTATTTCTGCGGAGCGAAGACTTCCCAAGCTGCGCAGATTTAATACCTTCACCTCTGGCTATCTCCAATAAACTGCTCTCTCTTCTGACTCTCTTGTTATTGTTGTATTGATGTTTGTTTACTCTTGATATAGGCGGGCTCTTTTTAGAACCAATACAAACTAATTGAAAAAAAAATTGCTCGCGTACTCATGGTACGAGATATGGGGGGTGGGGCTATTTCTTAAGAATTGCGAGTGGAATTAAAGTTCCAAATTTTGTATGAGTTTTTCTTGGAATCTAATAATGAGAACGACACAAAAATTTTACACTCGGGTAAACCAAAAAAATGAACTGCACCATAACGAGAATTTTCAATATCTTATAAATAGAAAATATTGCGAATATATCATAAAGTAATATTGAAATGGATAAGAACTCGTTATGTTGCAGTAGAGTATCGGCTCCAACTTATCGCACCATTCCAAAAAAGTGCTACAAAGTTTTATAACCAGGCCCCGATATTTCCTCCAGATTCGCTCTAAAATTAGTGAGCGGCTCCTTCGGCAGGTACTTTGTCCTTGTGTTGTAGTGGAGAAGCCCCTGTAAGTATACAATAGTAGTAATCGTGCATAGCAACCATCAACAAAAAATTGTGTAGGCGGTGTGCGGCCACCCTTAAGGCCGTGAAGCATCCAGAGGGACATACCCTGCTCCACAACCTTCCCTGTCGTGAGACCGATCTTGACACTATGTTGGCTACCCTGAAGGACAGGTTCGGCTCTCCAGAAGTCATCTGTCCGATGCTGATTCAGAAGATCAGCAGGGTAAAGGAGGTGTGTTGATCGGCGTTCCGGGCTCCATGGCAAGTTCCTTTTTCCAGTATTTTAGGAAATCGATGATGGTCCACATGTCTGGTACTGCATCAGGCTTCTTGTGCCGGAGCCACTGCCTCTTACACTCAGGAGACATCATTCCTACCAAGACCACAGCGAGATAGGCGGATAGGCTGTCCCCTATGAGAGAGTGAAACTTCTGGAATGAGAGAGCAAAGTTGTGACTGGCACGACCGGTGCAGCTCAGTGTAAGTTTTCAGTGTCTACCCGTCTCCATTCCCATGATTACACTTATACCAGTGATCCTATCCAATTCACCGTATTTCCCAAGCTCCCTTCTCTGCAGGTGCCACCGAACCGACAGGAAATTCTGAGCGATGTGGCCTTCCGTTCCTACCTGGCAGACCCGGAACTCGATGGAAGAGTTGACCTCCTGCTGTGCATCACTAACTCGCTGTCTCTCTTCACCGGGGAAGCCTTCAAGATCAATGGACTCCTTGCCATGCCGACACATCTAGGACTGTCTCTCGGGACCTCTCCTACATTCTGAACCACCGCCTGCGCTGATGGCAGCCGTACCACCCACCGACCTCCATGAAGACCTCGGACGTCTCTGGGAGTTGGATCGGGTGCCAGAAGCTCTGCACAGGTCCCCAGAAGACGAGTGAATTCTCAAATAATTTGACTAAACCTACCGAAGAGAGAACGGTCGATTCTCTGTCTCCCTCCCCAGAAAACCCAACCCGCCAAAGCTCGGCGACACCCGCAGACAGGCAGTAAGTCGTCTGCTGGCGAAC
>WLWD01005372.1_pt1 | contig 20206 bp, 12 predicted proteins | sample 6712731 | NCBI WGS metagenome assembly WLWD01 (sample SAMN12718690, study PRJNA576275) | sponge metagenome | isolation source: marine sponge | host: Mycale hentscheli | place: New Zealand: South Island, Marlborough, Capsize Point | collected 2014-11-01
CACACCTGTACCTCACCTTCACATTCTATTACAACAACACTGCAATGGATGAGACTTCATACTCACCTTCAATCTGCCGAAAGATTCCTTTCTGGTTACTGATTGTGAACTTGCCTTTGATCTTTTTTTGTGGTTGTTGATCCAGTTCTAAGATAGACAATAAACAAATTTATTGACATATGCTACTAGTTTAAAAGTTATTTCAAACTATGACATTAACAGTAATAAACATGCAAGTTAAGACTGTACAGCAAGATGAGTGTGTGGCTGTTTGCTTTTGGTACAGATAATATAATAATGCAATGGATTCTTCAATGGTTAAGTGTTGTCCATTGATCCAAGTTGAATAATAGGAAAAAGATTTTGAAATGGAGCGCAGGATTAATTGCTATGGGGTCCTATACTGCAGAAGGTTGCATCAACAATGTACATTTATTCACATGAAGTGAAATAAGAAAGAATAAGGTTAACATCCCGTATTTCTTTGAATAGCTTGTGTGCAATTTAGAAAAAGTTTTTTTAAGGCACAAGTTAAACGAGGATGTGCCTTATATATTGAAGTTTATAGGCACCATCCAAAAGGAAGCGATGTCTTGATAGTTAACTGTTCAATACCTTGATTGTTGCATCAAGAAATGAATGAATTGTAAAAACTTTCACATTAAAATTGGTATAAGACTATTGGCCTGTGCACAGCTTATTCAAGGTGCTTGAGTTAATTAGCTCAGACGCAATTGCAAGAAATAAATAAAATAAATTCTGGGGGAAAAAACCTTGGAGGCTTGGGGGGGGGGAGGGTTGGAGGAAAATAAAATTAGGGAGAGAGTTAAGAGGGAGAAATTTTAGGGCTTTGATATCTGCATGAAACTCTGTCACCAGTCTGTTGGATATGTATGCATGTATGTATGTGAGTATGTATGTATGTATGTGTGTATGTATGTATGTGTGTATGTATGTGTGTGTGTATGTGACTGTCAAAAAAACCCGGGCACAACGCGACACACGTAAACGTCAAGAAAATATTGATCAAATTAATTAAATAAGCCTACGAAAGGGAACAGTTAGGTCAAATATATCGGAAACATTTTAAATTACGGTAATAAAACTTGGAGAGCTCAATATCTGGATGCCCCATAGGTGAAAAAAAATTGATTGGGGCCGCATTATGCCTGGTTTTCCGGTAGACAGTCACATACATGTGTGTGTGTGTGTATGCATGTGTGTATGTATGTATGTATGTATGTATGTAAGAACATATGCATGCATGTATGTGTGTATGTATTTGTATATGTATGTATGTGTGTGTATGTATGTATGTGTGTATGTATGTATGTATGTGTGTATTCATGTATGTATGTAAGTATGTATGTATGTATGTGTGTATGTGTGGGTGTGTATGTGACTGTCTACAGGAAAACTGGGCACAACGCAGCACACGCAACGTCAAGAAATGAATCAAATAAGCCTACGAAAGGGAACGGTTAGGTCAAATTATCGGAAACATTTTAAATTACGGCAATAAAACTTGGAGAGCTCAATATCTGGATGTGTGTGTGTATGTGTGTGTATGTATGTATGTATGTGTATGTGTATGTATGTATGTATGTATGTATATGTATGTATGTATGTATATATGTATGTATGTATGTATGTACATGTCTTGGTCCCTTTTGGGAATTGCTCTAATTTTTCTGGTGGTAAATTAGCTCCCATAACTTATGGGAGCTCCATTTCTATTCGAGTTAGTGGCGGTGGTAAGTTAATACGCTATTTGCCACAGTTATAAGCCCTACACAACAGTATTTACTTGAAAATTCATTGTCCACTAGACTAACCACGAAGGTTAAGTCTTGCGTAGGTATGTCAGTTGTGTGAAAGTATTGTGCGTTACAACTACTAAGAATATCCCTCCCCTGTTTTCAAGTAAATACTGTTGTGTAGGGCGGCAAATAGCGTATGAACTTACCACCACCACTAACTCGAATAGAAATGGAGCTCCCATAAGTTATGGGAGCTAATTTACCACCAGAAAAATTAGAGTAATTCTTTTGGTCGAGATGATTTTGCAATTTCTGGCTCATGTAGCTCTGAGGGTTCCACCTTTGGTGCTTCATCCAGCTAGTTGTAAAGTTGTTGCACACATATGTAGGTACATACATGCTTGCATACATGCATGCATTTATGTACCTACGTATGTGTGCAATTCAGTCCTCAGACTTCATTCAAAAATTCATGTCCAAATTGATACCTAAATATATTTTGGCCCCTCCTGTTGTTATTGCCGATCCACCCCTGTTTTAGTGCTACAATTCTTTACTATACCCACTAAATAGATATTGTGTAGTTACTCCTTCAACTAGCTACCACTACTCCAATAGATTTCCCCATGTGAGTGTGGTCTGTGTAGTATGTTATATGGACCACTCTGATAATCCAGGAGTCTACAATAGTTTCCTAAATTGCATTTGTATGATATCCCACAAGAAAATTTTCTTATCTGTCAAGGACAGGGGGAGGTTCAGCCCACCATTTTTATATCCTTCTAACTTTTTGTATGACTTAAATAACTAGTCTAGTTTTATTTATAGTTTTCTACTAAATAGACATCAATCTTATTTATTGATATATTGCAATAAACAGTTTTTTGTATTTTAACTTGTTTTGTGTAATTATTTCAGACCCAGACTTTTTATTTGTGGCTAATGTAACTTTTCGGTTTAATTTTACTCTAGAAGAGTGTGGCTACCATGAGAAGTTTAGTTTCTGTTTAGAGGAGGACTAAAATTTTTCATCTAACAAATTCATGTTAGTTTAATAAATTTTAGTAAAATAACACTAGACAGATCTGATCAGATGTAACCATATCACGTGAAGCTAAATATGGATTGCTCAGTATGAGAGAGAGTGGCAAAAAAAATACAAACGAACAAACAAAAAAAAAATTGGTTGTCAACTTATAAGCCTCTCCAAAAAAAAAATTCAAGCAGGATATAGCTAATGTATACCCCAACCTGTTACCTTAACTTCCTTAATACATTTTTGGTACCAGTATTGTGAATTAAAAGAATTTCTTAGAACAGTGTTTATGTAGTCATTCCAATGACCCCTTTTTAAAACTGAATAATTTTATATAGCACTTACATTTTCCCTGAGTCTATATTTCAATTAGGTGTAGCAAACATTGAATAAAATAAATAATAAATTAATATTTGATAAATGAAATTCATAAATTGAAATCTGCCTCCACCTCCCCACCCCCCTTTGTATAACACGGGTGTTTCAGCTGTGGCACTCAGCGCTGAATTGTACCAACAATCAGATTTGCGGTATCTGGTCATGAATATATTCATATCTGTGTGGTTTTAAGAACTAACTTTTAGACATCATATCTTATTTTCTTCATTTCCAATTCCAATTCTAATCATATCAGCAGCTAGAGTGACCTTTCCAGTCTAGATTCTATTCCACTGCACACAAAAAAATTCCCTACAGACCAACCAAGCATGGGATCACCATGACCTTGTGGGGCTTCTTTGAATTGAGGCTACTACTTGAAGTTGTTACTGGATACTGGAAGTCACTTCCCTTAATTTCATTTAGGTAAGAGTGTTAATTAATAAATGAAGCAACATATCAATTGCAAAAATAAATGCTACTTATTTTTCTATCTGAAATATGACCCTACAAAATATACAAGTTTCAATGGATTTTCACATTGACCAGCTTCAGAAGCATTGCAGAATCTGTGCCAACAGGCTCTGTAAAGTCAAAGGAAAGAAACAGCCAGTTCACTCTTGTACAAATCGCAAAGAGGACCTTCTCACATTTGTGGGAGTGCACATCAGCAGTGATGATGAGTTGACTTCACCCTCTAAGTTCTGTAATTCTTGTTACTTGATAATTGGTAGGGCAAAGCAAAATGAGTGGCTTTCCAACTCCATCCATTAAACCATTGATGGATTGGACACCTCATCAAGAAAACTGCACAGTAAGAGAAATAATAATTAAAATTACAATAATTATAATAATAAATGTTTCCATTTGCTGAAGGTAAAGCAAAACGAACATTCTTATAATACATTCATGTATTACTCGGTGAACTCGCATGTTTTTTAGTCAAAAAGTATTAGAGTTTTGTTTCACAACTTGCGAGAACTTGGAAACACATGTCCACTATCAATGCAAGCGGCAGTAAATGAAATGGCCATAAAATTTGAAAAAGCATCTCCTCTGCCTATATGAGTGATAAAAAATTGAGAACCTTGGTAAGAATGAGAAATGTTTATACTTCCTTTTTACCTTTGTTTCGTTTAACAGAATGTGACATCAAAGATTTCATGGAATTCTACCGCAAACTGTTCCCTAGAGCCACTATACTACTTCCAAAACTACACATAATGGAAGAACATGTAGTACCATGGGTGAAGCGGTGGCGTGTTGGAGCAGGACTCATGGGAGAACAAGGAGCCGAGTCCATACATGCCCATTTTAAAAGATTGGAGCGAATCCACCAAGGTATCCCCAATGATGTGGACAGGCTCAAGTTCATCATGAAGGAACATCAAGTGGAGTCAGAGCCTTCACTGAACTCATTAAGACCACCTCCCAAGAAGAGAAAGAAGACTGACAGTGACAGCAGCAGTAGTGACTAATCTGAATGATATACCTAAATTTTCTTACGCTACACACAAAATGTTCACTCAAAAAAAAATGTTATAGCACAAAGCAGAAAATAAGTAGCTCTAGGAAATTTACCCACATTTCCAGTGCAAAAACTTTAAACTACTGACCTGTTCCATATAACCAGAAGCGCTTCCAGTAATTGGTGGTAGTCATAATCAGACCTCGAAATATTTCAGCTCACAACAGCCCTTTCTGATAAGATAGAAATTCCGTGGTTGGTCTCTACTGAAAAGCTTTCCTTCCCCATTCCATTCAACGCGCAACCTCAACGTGGGCGACCTTGCTAATGTGTTAAAAATGCATTTTTTTTATTTTTTTTTGCAACCTATTAAGTGTTGCTAGGGTGGTTGCTAACAAATTTAACCGGAGGGAAAAAAATTTGGGGGGCGTTGCTAAGTGCCTCGTATTCCTACGCGCAAAACACCCTTGACCACAATGCGTGATGTGTAAAGATATACCACATTGATAAGCGGTATACCACTTCCTAGTTTAGTGAGTGAATCTATTTAGCTCAATCTACCCTGCATTAACAGGCACAGAATAAAAAACAACAACCTTTGCTGGCAGCGCTCTTCGAATTGTCGGGCTTCTTCGAATTCGGTAACTCTAGGAGCTTAATGGATCTAACAGGAACGTGGTACAACGAGTTGGGCTCTCGTATGGTGATAGAATCTGCCAAGGATGGAATGCTTAAAGGCGTGTACAATACGAGAGTGGGCGATGCAAAATGTTACTACGTATTGACTGGCCGCTACGACCACTTAGAAGATCGCAGGAGCCTCGGTTGGACCGTAACTTGGGTTAACAAGCATTACAGCAAGAGCAAGAGTACTACTAGCTGGAGTGGACAGTATCAACTGGACTCCTTTAATCAGCCTCAAATAATTACCACTTGGCTCTTGACTACTCAAACTGAGCCAGAGAACGATTGGAACTCGACTCACGTAGGGCAAGATGTCTTTACTCGTGAATGTCCTAACGAAGAAGCTATTTTGAAGACTAAGCATCACGTTCGTTGCAGCCATCCAAGGGAAGCAGTAGCGCCACAATGACTACATACTGTTTACAAAAAAATGTTTTAACTTTCTAGCTAATGCCTTACCACAGTTAGCTGTAATTCCTGTTGTAGTGTTCTATGTTAGTTTTCAAAAAAATTAAATATATTTTAGATGGACAATTGTGTCTGGGTGGTTTTTTTTTAATAGCTAGATATACAGTGTACTCTGTGTGAGAACTGAAAATACAGAGGAGTTATTTCATTAGATGGTTGATAATGTTGATTTAATAATGCTGATCCAGATTTACAGCATACAAACTGTATTTATATACTTATCATTTGTAGCAGTAACTCCTTACTTGAATGTGTACACCTAGATCTAACCATCCCTTGCTTTACAAACCACAGATCTCCAAAAGATAAGTAGATCACATGTTTATTGAGGAACCAGTGAATGATTCATTATTGGCGAGCGAGCGTAGCGAGCGAGACACTTACAGGGGTAACACATTCGAAAATCGTGGATGTTTGTTTATTTAGATATATGTATGGACGTATGTATGTCATTTTGTACTTTGACCCTCGCGTTTTTGTGTTAGTTATGTGGTCGACCCCGTCCCAAATTGCACTAAACAGAATCCTCTGGTTTATCGATCAGTACCCGTATCACCCTAGAAATTGAATTGTTTACCGTTTGGAATTCTTTTGCGGGTGCAGTTTAAACTTGAAAACTTAAGGGACTTCCATTTCTATTCGAGTTAGTGGCGGTGGTAAGTCAATGCGCTCTTTGTCATGGTTATAAGCCGTGCGCAACTGTATTTACTTGAAAATACATTGTCCACTAGACTACCCTAAGGTAAGTCTGTGTAGGTGCATGTCCAGTTGTGTCAAAGCATTGTGTGTTACAACCACTAGCTACTTAGCTAAAGAATATCACAAAGAAAACTTTTAAATAACGTGTATTGTTTTGTTGTTGTTGTTTTCCTTCAATTCAAGCAGTTGCAGAGAGTTGTTACTATGGCACCGTGTATGCGAAATTAAAAAACTGGACCTTATTTTCAGTAGCTTCAGTGTTAGAAGTCAAAATCATTTAGTATAGTCTTAAGGCTCGCTCACCATTTGTGCTCAAGCACATCACTAGTAATATTCTTTAATTGGCGAGCGAGCGTAGCGAGCGAGACACTTACAGGGGTAACACAATTGAAAATCGGGGATGTTTGTTTGTTGGCGAGCGAGCGAAGCGAGCGAGACAGTATTAGGGGTGGATAATGCAAAATCGGGTATATGTTATATGTATATATGTATGTGGGATGGTACGTGTGCCCTTTAAACGCGCGCGCGTGGAACTCTTTTCTCCAAAAAACACGGCTTTTTAGGCTTGACCCCAGTTTATTCTGAAACTACAGCATTAAGCAAGCCTTACTTTATACTTAAGCTCCAAAGTGTGAGAAAATTCCTGCGAAAATACTTGCTTTTCAAGAAACAAAAAGTTGATTCGACCGGTTACTATGGCATTGAAGACCCTTTTCCAGACTCAATTTCAAAACTTCGCCGTTTTATGGGGGGGATATGGAGTGCCGGTTGTTGGTTGTCAAGAGCCGTTGGTAGTCAGAATGCCGTAGTATTAATGCTAAGGAAGCTACTACTTCTCGAGGGAAGCTGAGGTAAGTACGTAATTCCATATTTGTTAGCTAAATATGCAAAATTAACTCTGGCCTTTCTTTTTTGTAGCTATGAGCTTGTCAACAGGACTGGTAAATTCAAATAGTCAGATTGGCTCAAATTTGGTGCTACAAAAGTTACCACAGCTCAAGAAAATGGGGTAAGAAAGTAATTTTGTATTTGTGTGCTAAAATTGATTGTCTTTTGTTTTTGTAGGTGAGAGCTTGTCAAGAATTCAAGGTAATTCAGATGGTCAAAGTAACTTCAATTTGATACTACAGAAGTTATCAATACTTAAGAATGATGTAAGTAGTAATTCCATATTTGTTGGCTAAAATTACAAATAATAACACTGGTTTATTTTTTATCGTAGCTGAGAGCTTGTTCAAGAGTTACTGGTGATTGAGATTATCAGAATGGTTGATGTTTAATACCACAAAAGTTACCATATCAGGTAAGAGAGTGATTTTGTATTTGTTTGCTGAAATCAAATGTCATAACTGCTATTATAGTGTTTGCATGAAGTAAGCTAAAAATAGTAACATTTTATGTTACCTAACTATCAGCTCGCTCGCCATTTGTGCTCAAGCACACCACTAGTTTATATATATGTTTGGACGTACGTAAGGCATTTTTGTACTTTGACCCTCGCGTTTTTGTGTTAGTTCGGTGGTCGACCCCGTCCCAAACTTCACTAAACAGAATCCTCTGTTTATCGATCAGTACCCGTATCAACCTAGAAATTGAATTGTTTACAATTTTGAATTCTTTTACGGGTGCAGTTAAAACTTGAAAACTTACGGGACTTCCATTTCTATTCGAGTTAGTGGCGGTGGTAAGTCAATGCGCTATTTGGCATGCTATAAGCCATACGCAACAGTGTTTACTTGGAAATGCATTGTCCACTAGACTAACCGCGAAGGTAAGTCTTGTGTAGGTGCATGTCCGGTTGTGTCAAAGCATTGTGTTTTACAGCCACTATTTAGCTAAAGAATATCACAAAGAAAACGTTTAAATAGCGTGTATTGTTTTGTTGTTGTTGTTTTCCTTCAATTCAAACTGTTGCAGCGAGTTGTTACTATGGTACTGAAATCCCTTTACCCTGTATGCTAAATAAACAAACTGGACCTTATTTTCAGTAGCTTTAGTGTTAGAAGTCAAAATCATTCATATAAAAATATTATAGTCTTTAGGCTCGCTCGCCATTTGTGCTCAAGCACATCACTAGTTTATTTATTTATTGGCAAGCGAGCGAAGCGAGCGAGACACTCTCAGGGGTAACGCAATCGAGATTTCGCTATATTTGGCGAGCGAGCGTAGCGAGCGAGACACTTACAGGGGTAACACAATTGAAAATCGGGGATGTTTGTTTATTTATTGGCGAGCGAGCGAAGCGAGCGAGACACTATCAGGGGTAACTCAATCGAGATTTCGCTATATTTATTTATTTATCTGTTTATGGGGTACGTGAGACCTCTGTTTTCGCCCGCGCTTTTAATTACGTAAGTTAGGTAAAGCGTTCACAGTTCCAGTATTTTTCAATTAACGAGCGCGGAGAATCCTGCTGCCGACGCAACTTTGTTTCAACCAAAAAGTTTACAGCTACTAGCTGCGCTTCTTTGCCACTGCTTTCGAAGTTTATTCAGGTAACTCTGTTAGTTTAGTCTGGGATCAGAGACTTTAGATTCTCTGATGCTAACTGAGGAAAGGGTACACTGTGCACTACAGTTAGATGTAATTTCTGTCCTATTTTTCTGTAAAAAGAGTCTGCTCGCTCGCCATGCATTTGCGCTATTCGAGCGCACCACTAGTTTATTTGTATATATGTATGGACGTACGTAAGGCATTTTTGTACTTTGACCCTCACATTTTTGTGTTAGTTCGGTTGTCGACCCCGTCCCAAATTGCACTAAACAGAATCCTCTGGTTTATCGATCAGTACCCGTATCACCCTAGAAATTGAATTGTTTACCGTTTTGAATTCTTTTGCCGGTGCAGTTCAAACTTGACAACTTAAGGGACTTCCATTTCTATTCGAGTTTGTGACGGTGGTAAGTCAATGCGCTCTTTGTCATGGTTATAAGCCGTGCGCACAGTATTTACCTGAAAATACATTGTCCACTAGACTACTGCGAAGGTAAGTCTGTGTAGGTGCATGTCCAGCTGTGTCAAAGCATTGTGTGTTACAAACATTACTTAGCTAAAGAATATCACAAAGAAAACTTTTAAATAACGTGTATTGTTTTGTTGTTGTTGTTTTTTCCTTCAATTCAAGCAGTTGCAGAGAGTTGTTACTTATGGCACTGAAATCCCTTTACCCTGTATGCTAAATTAAAAAACTGGACCTTATTTTCAGTAGCTTCAGTGTTAGAAGTCAATAAAAATAGTATAGTCTTTAGGCTCGCTCGCCATTTGTGCTCAAGCACACCACTAGTTATTCAGCGAAGCGAGCGGAGCTGACTCTCTAATGAGTTCGCAATATATATATATTTGGCGAGCGAGCGTAGCGAGCGAGACACTTACCGGGGTAACACAATCGAAAATCGGGGATGTTTGTTTATTGGCGAGCGAGCGTAGCTAGCGAGACACTTACAGGGGTAACACAATTGAAAATCGGGGATGTTTGTTTATTTATTTATTTGTATATATGTTTGGACGTACGTATGTAATTAAACGCGCGCGCGGGGAACTTTTTTCTCCAAAAAACACGGCTTTTTAGGCTTGACCCCAGTAAATTATGAAAATACAGCATTAAGCAAGCCTTACTTTATACTTAAAGCTCCAAAGTGTGAGAAAATTTCTGCGAAAACACTTGCTTTTCAAGAAACAAAAACTTGATTCGACCGGTTACTATGGCATTGAAGACCCTTTTCCAGACTTAATTTCAAAACTTCGCCGTTTTAGGGGGGATACGGAGCTAAAATTACAAATAATAACACTGGTTTATTTTTTTATCGTAGCTGAGAGCTTGTTCACGAACTTTATGTTGCTGAATAAAGTCATAACGGCTAGTATAGTGTTTGCTGAACTAATCCTAACACAGAGATTAACAATACTTATTTTTTATGTTACCTACCTATCAGCTCTCTCGCCATTTGTGCTCAATCACACCACTATTAATATATGCTTGTGTTTCAGTAATGACATTGCAACCTATGACGACTGACGGTGTGTATATTCATGAATAATTGGCGAGCCAGCGTAGCGAGCGAGACACTTACAGGGGTAACACAATTGAAAATCGGGGATGTTTGTTTGTTGGACGTACGTATGTCATTTTGTACTTTGACCCTTCGTATTTTTGTGTTCGCTCCGCGTTCGACCCCGTCCCAAACTTCACTAAACAGAATCTTCCGGTTTAGCGTCCATTACCCGTATCGCCTTCGAAATTGAATTGTTTATGGCTTTGAATTGTTTTGCGGGTGCAGTTAAAACTAAAAAAACTTATGGCAGCTCCATTTCTATTCGAGTTAGTGGCGGTGGTAAGTTAATACACTATTTGTCACAGTTATAAGCCCTACTCAACAGTATTTACTTAAAAATTCATTGTCCACTAGACTTACCACGAAGGCAAGTCTTGCGTAGGTATGTTCAGTTGTGTGAAAGTATTGTGCGTTACAACTACTATTAAGAATATCACAAATAAAATTTTAAATAATGTGATTTGATTTTGTTGCTTCTTTTTCAATTCAAACTGTTGCGGGAGCGGTTACTATGACATTGAATCCCCTTTACCGCATACGTAATTAAAAAACTCGACTATTTTAGTACAGTTCGTCCAGCTTAAAGAGTAGAAAGTTCTGTTTTTTGTTAATTGTTCTTTAAATGTATACATGTGCAGTCAGATTGATGTCAGGAAGCTGAAACTTCACACACACACAAATTAATATATATTGAAATTGATTATGTTTTAAAATTGTGGTTTGTGGTCACAACTGTGGTAATAGATAGAAGAAGTGACCCTATAAATGGAGGATATTTTTGATGTTTTTAAGCCAGAAAAAGAGTAAATTGAATTCGAGTGTCTAAAGATTTTGCAGACTGAATCTATGGCTCATTAATTTGATTTGTACCAATTTTTATATTTTAATACTATTTTACTTATTTTTAATTTCATTTTTTATAAAAAACTGAACTCCCCAAATGCTTTAAGCTGGTAATTTTGCAATTTTGAAGTAAGTGTCTTGGGAATTTAATATAAAATACCTAAATAGTTGTATTTTAATCCATATGAATTTGAAACCCCTATCTTGAAAATTAAGGGAAATAAAAATGCTTTTGTGAGAGTGTTAGTATTTTCGGTGTAAGTTGTGACGTTTGCGGAAGCTCTTATCTCAATGACGACGTATTTGTGATGTCAGAGTGTTGCGCTTCCGCATTTGTGAACTAAACCAGGGGATGTTGGACACGCTGTTAACGCGGGAGATGGCCCGTAACCGAGCCACGCAAACAATCAATTAACTTTGGCGCCAAAAACCGCTAAGCAGGTGGACACAAACGGTCTCTGAACTATAACCTGTATGTAGTGTACTAGTCTGAGACAGTCATTTCGAATAACATCCTTCTATTATACTTGCAGGGGAATGAAGCTGTACTTGTGAAGCCATAGGAGCAGCTTAAAACTCTGTCTCAACCAACTCCACCCTGACTGGTACCAGCTCCGACAATTCCACCAACCTTGTATTGAGACTCCATCATCATCACTTCAGTTCTTTCCATCGGGATTGCTACCGCTATACTCTTCAGCCCTATCCCTACAAGTCTAAATCTTGTGCTGAACTACCCGCTCCCACTAATGAGCAACCAACTCCAAGCAACCAACTCAAGCAACATCGGGAATACGCCATCACTTTTGCTCGAGGGACTAACTATTTCCAAAGTTACAACGGCCATCTCACGGCTCATTTGTATTTCTTATTATTGTTTACAAATAGGCTCTTTTTAGAGCTGTCACAAGTTAATTGATTATCTTACCAAATAAATTGCGCGTTCGCGGAGCTCAACGTTATGGGGGGCGGGGTGAAATTGCGAATCAGTTGAAAATAAAAATTGATATTTCGTGGAACTGGATCACTGAATTGAATCCAAATTTTGCGCACAAGCAAAATACCCCCCTTAGAATAAAGTTACGGAGAGTTTTTTTAGAACAACGCACGAGTAAAACGGCATAAAATTTTACTGTTTACAAAAAAAAAGAATATAGATATTAGAAATATGGCTCTGTAATGTTGCGAAGAAGCCCTCAGGCTACCTCTGGAAAAAAAATGAGCGCAGTAGCTCTTTCGGCCGCTTCGAAATAACTCTGAATAGTAGCCAGTGTGCAGAGCTGTATCTCCGTCCCAGGTGGGTCTTCATTCTTCAAATTTGGCTTGCTGGAGTCCTCTATTGGTGCTCATTCCGCCTGTAACAACAAAGTAAGCCCACAGTACACAGAAAAAGAAATATAAAGACATAGCAAAAACAGTCAATTTGCGGTTAAATAAGGGAAGTTCCCGAATAGGAGCTGCCGTGTGAGGGCGGGGCTCAAGTTTAACTACGAGTTGTGACGTAGAACGGACGAATTTGTGACGTCAAAAAAAATGGCGTTTAATGTATGGAATGTCTATGGAGATAGCGTAGTTCTTATACTTATGCTGTTTTATATGACTTAGTTTCGAGTGGATTGGGATCTAACAACACAAAAAAGGTATGGCTAAGCTTATTGTGATTGCAACTAGTCTAAGTTTTGAGATCTGTACTTTCTACTCTTTAAGCTGGACGAACTGTAGCTTGAGTGTTAGTTGTTAAAATCAAATTGAACAATAGTGTAGTTTAAGGCTCGCTCGCCATTTGTGCTCAAGCACACCACTAGTTTATTTATAATATATTTGGACGTACGTATGTCATTTTGTACTTTGACCCTCCGTATTTTTGTGTTTGCTCGGCGTTCAACTCCGTCCCAAATTGCACTAAACAGAATCCTCTGGTTTATCGATCAGTACCCGTATCACCCTAGAAATTGAATTGTTTACCGTTTTGAATTCTTTTGCGGGTGCAGTTAAAACTTGAAAACTTAAAGGACTTCCATTTCTATTCGAGTTAGTGGCGGTGGTAAGTCAATGCGCTCTTTGTCATGGTTATAAGCAGTGCGCAACAGTATTTACTTGAAAATACATTGTCCACTAGACTACCGCGAAGGTAAGTCTGTGTAGGTGCATGTCCAGTTGTGTCAAAGCATTGTGTGTTACAACCATTACTTAGCTAAACAATATCACAAAGAAAACTCGGGTATGCGAAAATTTAAAAACTGGACCTTATTTTCAGTAGCTTCAGTGTTAGAAGTCAAAATTATTCATATAAAAAATAGTATAGTCTTTAGGCTCGCTCGCCATTTGTGCTCAAGCACATCACTAGTATACTAGTTATTGTCGAGCGAGCGTAGCGAGCAAGACACTGTTAGGGTTAACACAATTGAAAACCGGGGATTTTTGTTGGCTCGCGAGCATAGCGAGCGAGACAGTATTAGGGGTGGATAATGCAAAATCGGGTATATGTTATATGTATAATGTATGTATGTATGGATAGTGCGTATGCCCTTTAAACACGCGCGGGTGCCGGTTTTTTCTCCTTAACCGATTACGCGCGAACAAAAATTTTAATTGCGCCTTACGTAATGCGGTCACGGGCGCACGCGAGACACAAAGGATTGATTGCTTGGTGGGAGGGTGACACTAAGCGAGAGAAAGAAGACGAATGTTTGAAGATTGCCTCGGGGACAGTATTATCGAACGATAGAGTACGCTCTAGGCTATTGGGAAAGCATAAATTCGACGCTAAGGAGCTGTTCCCGACTGAAAAATAACAAAGTACTCGCACCGTTTGGCAAAAACCTTTATGGCATCACACTGAAGCTCTTAGTAAGCACACTAGTAAGGTTGGAAGTATGGTTTCATGGCTGAAGCAGTTTGCTACTTGATCATAGAGGTAAGATAAAGTGCTTTTGCACGCATCTGTCTTACATTCAGGAAGAATTTGTTGATATTTATTTAGGGTGTGTTTTATTTTGAACTTAGCAATCTGTTATAAATTTTGTGAACAGAGAAGCTTTTTATGGCTTTTGTGCATGAAAACAGGTACATCACAAATAAATGATAGAATATTATAGTGTATTCAGTTTGGTACTCCAAGGTGTCTTTACTTTTGATGTGCTGGTAGGCTGCATTGTTGACAGAATAGCTTGTGATTTTACTATCAAGTGCAACTGGTCATAGCATAATAGAAGTATATGTCAGAGGGATCCCTGCAGTCTCACCTGTTGTATAACAATATTTATTTTTACTTATTGTTATAAAGAATGTGGTTAAAATTCCTGTAGAAATCGCTACCTTTCAGAATCATCAATTCCATTCTCTCATCAGAGTCCTTGACCATCTAGCAACTACTGCAGTCACTACACCCATCAGTACTGAAGTCATTCTTGCTGTCATCAAACTCCTCGTCACTACCATCAGAGTTACTGCCATCCTGGTCACTGCCATGCTGTGCCAGGTCAAGAATAACGTCTTCATCACTAGGATGCTGAAGTGCCAGTGTTCCACTTGCCAAGATAGCTTTCTACTTGTTTTATCATGAGCAGTTATAGCTAAAGTAATATTGGTTTCTAAAAAATTATTCTGTTACCTTTATTATTTTATGAAATATGTTTTCAATTTATACTTTATCAGAAAGAAGTCTTATTGTTGTGACAAAATTTACTGAACATTTTCTTATGGCAGTCTATGTATTTTATAAGCCTAAAATATACTTACAACAATATAGAATCGTCTGCAATTGTGATCGGTGGCGTCCTTGACTCCACAAAGCTGTAGGGCGAAATGGACGCGAAGACGCATTTTTGACGCATATTTGCGTCCACCGCGGTTATCGATTTTTCTTAATTGACGCATATTTGCGTCATTCGCGTGTAATCGGTTAAAACACGACATTTGAGGCTTGACCCCACTTTCTTCTGATACTACAGCTTTAAGCAAGTCTTACTTGAAACTTGGGCTCCAAATTGTGAGAGAATTCTTGCGAAAACGCTTTTTTTTCAAGTCACAAACAGTTGCTGTGACCAGTTACTAAGGCATTGAAGACCCTTTACCAGACTTGATTTTCAAAACTTCGCCGTTTTGGGAGGCTACGAAGTGCCAATTGTTGGTTGTCAAGACCCACCAGTAGTCAAAATGCCTTAATATTAATGCTAAGGAGGCTAACAATACGCGGGGGCTGAGGTAAATACGTAATTCCATAATTGTTAGCTAAAATTACAAAAATAACTCTGGCCACTCTTTTTTTTTTAGTATCTCAGAACTTGTTGTCAAGAGTTACTGGTAAATTCAGATAGTCAGAATGGCTTCAATTTGATACTACAGAAGTTACCACTACTCAAGAATGTGTGGGTAAGAAGGTAATTTTGCATTTGATTGCTAAAATTAATGTCTTTTGTTTTTGTAGCTCTGAACTTGTTGTCAAGAATTACAAGTAATTCAGATAGTCAGAATGGCTTCAATTTGATACTACAGAAAGTACCAATACTCAGGAAATTTAGGTAAGTAGTAACTCCATATTTGTTGTCTGAATTACAAAAATAACACTGACCTATTTTTTTTGTAGCTGAGAGCTTGTTCAAGAGTTACTGGTAATTGAGGTAGTCAGAATGGCTTAAGTTTGATAATACAGAGGTCACCATTGCTCATGTAAGAGAGTAATTATTTTGTATTTCTACAAAAACAACGTTGCTCAAATTAATGTTCAACTGCTATTATACTGCTGTTTTTAATTGAACTGAGCTTAATATAAATTATGTATGTAGTAGCAATACTGCAGTTTTATGTACATAACTTGAGGCTTGCTCGCCATTTGTGCTCAAGCACATCACTAGTATGTATATATGTGTGTATGTATGTATGTATGGTACGTATGCCCTTTAAACGCGCGCGTGGGTGCCGTTTTCCCCCTAAAAACACGGCTTTTTAAGCTTGACCCCACTTTCTTCTGATAGTACAGCTTTAAACAACTCTTAATTGAAACTTGGGCTCCCAATTGTGTGATAATTTCCTTCGAAAAACGTATTTTTCCAAGTCCTAAAAAGTTACTGCGAACGGTTACTATGGCATTGAAACCCTTTACCAAACATAATTTGAAAAACTTCGTCGTTTTGGGTGGCTGCTAAATGCGGCTCATTGGTTGTCAAGTGCCTTTGGTAGCCAGAGTGGCTAAATATTAGAACCAAGGAAGCCACCATTAATTGGGAGAGGCTGAGGTAAGTACGTAGTTCCATAGTTAGCTTAATTTACAAAATTAACTCTGGCTATTTTTTTTTTTTTTTGGTAGAGCTGCCAGTTGGTTCACCAGTTACTGGTAATTGAGGTAGTCAGAATGACATAAATTGGATACTACAGAAGTTATCACTATTCCTGAAATTGGGTAAAGAGTAGTATATTATATTAATGGTCAACTACTATTTACTTTTTTGCATGAACTAAGCTAAAGTATATTATGTAACAATACAATCGGTATAGAAAGCAATTTTAAATTGGCCAATCAAGAGATCACATTTGTCATGCCTACAATATTGGGTGGGGTTTAAATTGTTTAATACTTAATAAAAAGATTGACATGATGTAAAATTGATGAAAGCATGATAAATACTAAACAAACATAACCATTAGATAATTATGCCTTTCAAGGAATCTTGACAGAATCTTACAGAGCATTCTCCAAAACAAGGGAGGCAGAACCAGGTGACACCAGTAGTTAATAGTTTTATGTAACCTAACTAGAGGCTCACTCAACATTTGCTTGTGTTGGGTGAAGGTATTGTGAGTTACAACTACAGTACTAAAGAATATCACAAAGAAAACGTTTAAATAAGTGTGACTTGTTTTTTTGTTGCTTTATTTTTTTTTTCAATTAAAACAGTTGCGGGGAGTAGTTACTATGGCAACTGTATATACGTAATTAAAAAACTAGTTTTTTTTAGTAACTTGAGTGTTAGCAGGTAAAACCAATTATTTATTTAACAATAGTGTAGATTTAGGCTCGCTCGCCATTTGTGCTAAAGCAGAACACTAGTTATCGAGTGAGCGAAGCGAGCGAGATACTATTAGGGGTGGTTGAATGTATATATGTGTGTATGGATGATACGTATGTCCCTTAAACGCGCGTGCGGGTAACTTTTTTCTCCTAAAAACTCGGCTTTTTAGGCTTGACCCCGGTTTATTCTGAAACTACAGCATTAAACAAGCCTTACTTTAAACTTAAGCTCCGGAGTATGAGAAAATTCCAGCGAAAACCTTTTTTTTTCAAGACACAAAAAGTTGCTGAGGTTACTATGGCATTGAAGACCCTTTTCCAAACGTAATTTCAAAACTTCGCCGTTTTAGGGGGATACGGAGTGCCGCTTGTTTGTTGTCAAGAGCCATTGGTAGTCAGAATGCCGTAATGTCAATGCTAAGGAAGTTACTACTACTCCAGTGAAGCTGAGGTAAGTACGTAATTCCATATTTGTTAGCTATAATATGCAAAAATAACTTTGGCCTTTCTTTTTTGTAGCTAAGAGCTTGTTGTCAAAGGTGACTGGTAAATCAAATAGATACTACGGAAGTTACTACTGCTCAAGAAAATGAGGTAAGAAAGTAATTTTGTATTTGTGTGCTAACATTGATTGTCTTATGTTTTTGTAGCTGAGAGCTTGTTGTCAAGTATGTGAGGTAATTCACATAGTCAAAGTAACTTAAATTTGATACTACAGAAGTTATCAATACTCAGGAAATTGAGGTAAGTAGTAATTCCATATTTGTTGGCTAAAATTACAAATAATAACACTGGTTTATTAAGTTTTTTTTATCATAGCTGAGAGCTTGTCCAAGAGTTACTGGTATCAGAATGGCAGATGTTTGATACTACAGAAGTTACCATTAATAAGGTAAGAGAGTGATTTTGTATTTGTTTGCTGATATTATAGTGTTTGCATGAACTAAGCTAAAACATAGTAACAAAACTGTGCGAAATGGAGAATTGTCAGTTGCAGACTGGAAGCAACTAATGAAGCACACTTTAACTGAAATTGATGACCCTACAGTGTTTGATAATGCAATTCATCTGTTCTCCTCCACAGCCACAACTATGCCGATTGCTCCGTTGACGAGACCAGCTTGCACACACAGGTTGGCAGTCAGCATCACTCTTGCGCCCTCTGCTAGGCACACTACTGGTTCTGGTCCGCCAGCATCGTCAGAGGAAACTTTGCTAGCTCCAGGTCCAGAATGAACTACCTTGATCACTGCCACGGGTTGACCAATTGAACGTAATTTGGTGACATTGTACTCTGCCCAGGCTGCTGAAAACGCAATGAGTTGTGATTTACCAAATCCTGTACTGACAGAAAAGCAGTCACCCAATGTGCCTATACTTGGCAAAGATCAAGCCAAGGAAGCATCAAGCCAATTAGAAATTACCAGAGTTGAACAAAACAATGACTGCTTTAAATACCATCCTGGACATTCCATCCAATGTGCACGGCCAGTTTGATGTCTCCAATTACAGCGATTCTCGAATGGCCATGTATGTTCGCCATGCTGTCAACCATTATGATGTCATTATTGCAGTTCAGTAAGATTGGCAAGGTATGCGGTACGTATATACATTTGAATACTTGTAACACCTCTTCAAGTAAGTTCATAACTACTGTGTGTTTAGTGCATTATGTGTAATTGAAATAAAGAGTAGTATGCTGTATGTAAAGTCAGGTGCAATGTACCTTAGTACTGGGACATTAATATAATGGTCCTCACTACATTCAATTAAATTGGTACTAAAAATAAGCACCATTGCATTTTGATCTCTCACTCAGAGACTGGTTAGCAAACCCAGTATTATTGTCTTTAGACAGAACGCATTAGAGATGTCTCAGCTACAAAACGAAGACAATCAATTTTAGCACACAAATACAAAATTACTTTCTTACCTCATTTTCTTGAGCAGTGGTAACTTTTGTAGTACCAAATTTGAGCCATTCTGACTATTTGAATTTACCAGTCACTGTTGACAACAAGCTCTTGGCTACAAAAAAGAAAGGCCAGAGTTATTTTTGCTTATTTAGCTAACAAATATGGAATTACCTACTTACCTCAGCTTCCCTGGAGTAGTAGTAGCTTCCTTAGCATTAACACTACAGAATTCTGACTACCAATGGCTAACCAACAATCGGCACTCCGCATCCCCCCTAAAATGGCGAAGTTTTGAAATTATGTCTGGAAAAAGGGTCTTCAATGCCATAGTACATGTCATCTATAAACGCACAAATTCCTTAACTACACTTGCAATTATGAGGTAGCCCACTCATTGCACTCTGATTTAGCAGGGTCCAACTAAAAAGCTTCAAATTAATGATTGAAAAGTAACGTCAGTATAGAAGGCTCCAAAGACACTCTCTCTAAGGAAACATGGTACAATGAGTTGGGCTTTTGTATGGTGGTTGAGTCAGTTGAGGATGGAATTCTGTAAGGCTTGTATAATACAAGAGTGGGTGATGCAAAGATGAATATGTTTTGCTTGATTGGAACTACTTAGGGGGGGTGGGGCCAAGTGGGCCAGGGCCCCCCCTCCTAACCAAGTTTATTGAAAATTATGATAAACATGGATGCGAAAAGGCAAATATGTTTTTATATAGATAAATAAATGTCCAAAATTATCTAGCAACTTCCCATATTATGCTTTGTGTACTTCTAGATTTTACTTTAACTCCAGTTAAGATAAAGATGCTTTCAAAAACATAGTTTCAATTAAATGCATGGGTGGCATGTATGATCAACTTTAAGTCCCCCCTACCCCCCCCCCCCC